>Ga0256406_1001285_pt1 | contig 41346 bp, 32 predicted proteins | sample RumenRJG_03DNA_FD_185986 | JGI IMG/M metagenome (GOLD analysis project Ga0256406, IMG submission 185986) | Bovine rumen microbial communities from Lethbridge, Alberta, Canada - RJG_03 | ecosystem: Host-associated > Mammals > Digestive system > Stomach > Rumen | place: Canada: Alberta | collected... | reverse complement strand
CGGTGCTTGGTCATGGTTCCAAGGACAGCACGCAGGTGACCGCCCGTGAGTTTCTGCAAGCCTTCGCTCATGGTCTTCATGCCGAACATGAGGAGCGCAAGGCAACCGATCATTTTAAGAATCATAAGTGTCATAGGACATTCCTACGGAACGCCACTACCGGATCATCATCGCTGCCTTTCAGCTAGTTCGGGCTCATGGCGGTGAATTGTTTATTGTAAAGAGTACGTAAAAATATAGTAAAGTACCATCATTTTCCCATTCCATAAAGGGCTATAAAAAAGGAAAAAATTTATTACAGCAAGGCCCCCGTCAAATGACGGGGGCTTTAGTCTCAAAAAACTAGCGGACACTTACAATTTTTGTCTGTTTTCCGCTGCGGACAATGTAGCGGCCGGCACGGGGTACGGTCAAATTCACCGTCGGCCCATGGGCACGTGCCGTCGCGACCAGGTGACCTCGCATATCGAGCAACATCACCGGGCGATTTTCGGCAAGACCCGTCACAGAGACATTCCGCGCCGAAACCTCTACCTGCATCAAAGGCGCCACCGGTTTCACGACCACCACAGGAGTCGTACCACCTTCACCCTGGCCCGTAGAATCGTCACCCGCGAGCACCACGTCTTCCAGGAAACTCAAGACATACGGCACATCAGAATCGCCAAAGGAATCCTTGACAACTTTTACCACACAAGCCGAGGTCGTATCCGCTTTCATCTTGGGCAGGCAGTCTCCAAATTCCCACTCTGCATTAGTCAAGAAGGCAAGATTACCCTTCATCTCATCAAAGGACTTGAAGACGGTCGTTTCGGTATCAAATTCGTTTGTCTCATCGGCAGCATACTTTGCAAAAGCAGAAACCGACTTGCCACCATAATAATAGTTGGCCAAGGAATTGCTTCCGCCTAAAAATTCATACACCAACGATGCTATGCCGGTTCCCGACAGTGTATCCGAATAATTATATCCCGAGGCAATTCGTCCACCATCGATTACAGACGCAATTCCTCCCGTATATCGAAGCGTCGAGCCACCCTCGTTCTTGACAGTTCCCCTGTTGTAGTCGTCATAGACAGATGTCGCAAGGCCATACCCCAAAAGGCCTCCAGCATAAGCGACACTATCCGAAGCCTTGACAGTTACAGGTCCATAGTTATATGAATAAACGACAGTTGTTGTTGCGAAACGCGTCCCACTGCTCAAGCTACTGAAGGATCCGTTACTTAAGCCAATCACACCACCTGCATACACCGCCTTACCCGAAAGGGCGTGAACACGACCCCAATTGCCACCAGCGGTAAATGTATTCACAGAATCCAACTGTCCCGCAATGCCGCCAATAGTAAGGATACCCGAAGTGGAGCGACCTTCTACCAGTCCCGTATTATGGTTTCTACTCATCGAGCTCCTGACCGCATGTCCCACGATTCCTCCCGCAGAAACAGATCCGTCACCCGAAGCAAGCACCATTCCGCTATTAGAATTATCAATAATCGTGGCCGAGCCGCTGTATCCAGAGCCCGCATAACCGATAATGCCGCCCACAAGTTGCCCAGACACTCGGCCTGAATTTGCATTTTCGACAACAACGGCATTGCCCTCCGCAACGATACCACCAGCAACGCCATCCGAAAGAACAACTGTATTTTCGTTCGTATCATTGCGTACGACGCCATAATTATGCGCAACAATTCCACCCGCTAATTCTCCACCGCGCACAAGGCTATTGCGTATCTTGACATTGCGGATACAGGAATTTTTATCGAGTTCAATCGTAACACCGGCCGCAGACATTCCATAGCTGTTTTCAAAGCGGCTATTGGCAATCGTCAAGTTTTCAACAAGCGCTGTATCCCCGACACAATAGAACATGGAGCGCGACATATTGAGCCCATAAATGGTATGTCCGTTACCGTTAAAGCGCATTTTCAGGCACCCGGTCCGGCTCGTGTCAGTTGCAATCTTCTGCTTTGCCAAATGAGTTGTATCCTTCCCCATCACGATGTCTTCGGTAAGTTCAACCTTGAGCTTATAGGGATACCTTTTATAGGTATAGCCCATCTCTAGGAAGTTATTCAGTTCAGAGGAATTTGAAATGGTGTAGACAAGGGTATCGCCCTCTACATGCGACAACGGCATTGCAAATTCGCCTTTGTCAAAGAAAACCGAATCGTTCTTATACAAGCTATCGAACGTGAACACCGGATACCCACCGCGGCGCGTCCATAACTTTCTGTCTGCAGTTTCTCCGTTCGATGTATTCAGCGCCGCCACCATTTCGTCACTTTGCAGTTCAGCAGTCGTTTTCTTGCAATTCGCACATTCCACCAGGTCGTTGTACATGACTTGACCCAACGCTCTCACATTAGAAAGGGTGCCATCATAATAGGTGTTACGTGGAGAAACCATGGCGTTGATGAAACCGGTTATACCACCGATGGAATCCCCCTTTATGCTAGGAGCCGCACTATAGGCATTCTGGATATAGAAATCTGCATAAGTATAGCTCCCTACAATTCCACCAGCATAGCTTCCGCCATAAGCAAGTTTTCCCTTCGCCGAGACACTTCCTCGGTTATAGACATCGGTGATCATCATCTCGTTTGCGTAACCGACAATGCCTCCCACATTCAGTACTACCGAAAGGGTCGACGTATCCGCCACGCTACCTGTCACATTACCGTAGTTGTAGGCAAGGCGCAGTGCATAATTCAGGTTGTACGGACGATCCGCCCACCCCAAGACACCGCCCACATAAGTCCTGAACACACCTTCCGCATAAACATTTCCGCGGTTGCCCAACTTGTCAAATCCCAGATAATTAGAATTCATCTGTTCATTACCAATAACGCCACCCACATACGTTTTCAGTTCACCACCGTAGCCGTAAGCCTTGACCGCCCCCTTATTCAACGCGTTGCTTATGGGAAGATAACGATTTTCACCAAAGATTCCTCCAACGGCGAACTCACCCGTTTTAAAGGTGCCTTCGACCATTGCAGTCACATTACCTTCATTCAAAAAATCGCGGAGTTCACCCGTTTCGTACCGATGAAGATGCTTGTTGCCAATAACACCACCCACATAAGAATAAACCGGCAAAGATGAAGTTGGATCGCTTTCAAACGATACCTTGGACGACACGTCGCCATAGTTTTGCAAATTGGCAACCGAGCCGAGCACATAGCCCGCGACACCGCCCACATACACTTCCCTATGCGCCGTTACCACTTCAACCGTGCCACGATTGACGCAGCCTTCTATGGCATAGCCGGGTTGCGATTCCGCGTACCCAACGACACCACCAATATAAATATCGTACGAGAAATCGGTCCTATCAGTCACCTTTTCCGAATAGATGACCTTCGCCGAATTGGAACAGCCAAGGATACGGCCTCTAGAGTAGCCAACAATGCCGCCCACATAGGAGGCGCCCGTAACAGAGCCACCCTCGACGCTACTATTGAAAATAGCCGTAAGTTCATCGTCCGACGAAATCATGCGGCCCGCGATACCACCGGCATAATAAGCAGACACCACCTTCGTATTGGTCACATTCACATTCTGCACAACACCGCGCAGCATGTCAGCAATGGCGCCAACATAATAAGCCGTATCGCTACCGAAGGAACTGTTTGCCACATTGATGTTGCGGACTTCGCCCACGTTAATTCCGATGGTTTCAAACATGGAATTCTCGGCATTCAAACCATAAACAGTATGCCCGCGGCCATCAAAGACCCCCTGAAAGAGGGACTGGTCCTTATTTCGCACCCATTTTTTAGAGCAAAGCTTCGACGTGTCCGTGCCAAAAACAATATCGTTTTTCAAATAGGCACGAAGCGTTTCGTCATACTTTCTCAATACCGTTGCCGAATCCAGGAACCAGACTAGTTCTTCTGGGGTCGTGATTTCGTAGTAGTCCAGGCCATCACTCTTGACGACCTTCGGTAACTTGGCCGAACCCGACCACGCCGCAAAAGCCCCCTGCACAAAGGCAAGCAGGGCAACTGCAAAGCACCACTTTTTAAGCATATCATTCCTCCTAACAAATTATACGCAACAAATATAAATTATTCTGCGTCGTTAGGAGATCCCCGCCCCGCACTTGATGCGGGGCAGGGATGACATAGCAGCCTAAAGGCTACGGACCATGGCGATGGCCTGGGAGGCGATTCCCTCGCCGCGACCGGTAAAGCCGAGCTTTTCGGTGGTCGTTCCCTTGATGCCTATCTGCTTCACGTCGAGGCCAAGCACACGGGCGATATTCGCCTTCATCTGGTCCTTGTGCGGGTTCACTTTCGGGCGTTCGCACATCACGATGCTGTCGATGTTGATGATTTCGTAGCCAGCTTTGCGGACTTCTTCGCCGACCTTGCGCAAGAGTTCCAGGCTGTCGGCACCCTTGAAGGCAGGATCGGTGTCAGGGAAGTATGTCCCGATATCGCCGAGACCCGCAGCCCCGAGCAGGGCATCGCTAATGGCATGCAGCAAAACGTCGGCATCACTATGGCCGAGCAAGCCCTTTTCGTACGGGATATCCACCCCGCCAATAATGCACTTGCGGCCTTCCACCAACTTGTGAACGTCAAAACCGATACCCGAACGATAAATCTTATCCATAATGAATCCTTTTTTTATACCATAGCAAATTTAATAAGAGATTCGCCCTTGGTCTTTATCAGGATCGCCAAAACCAGCCATTCCGACTTCATAGACGGATGGAGTCGATTCGCAAGTGCTGCATTGCAATAGAGTCGACTGTGGCGTTAGCGTAATGACCTTGATGCAAGGCTTTTCGTAGACCTTTTTCATTCAGGCTATCCTAACTAAAAGCGTACTGTTGCTAATTGAATTCAACTTCAATAGTGTCATCGTTGCAGGTGCTGCATTGCAGCAGGGTGGACTGCTGCCTAATTTCGACGATTTTTACGGTTGGGGCGATATATTCTTTTTTCTGTTCGGATCGGTTTGCTTGAGTCTTTTCCATAAGTCAATAGTTTATAGTTGATGATTGCTACGTGTCATGCCCGCTATACGATACTAGGCAACTTGTTGCCATAGTAGAGTTATCCTCTTTGTGGAGAAGGCGGGCATCCCCTTTTCCGCTTACTTCTTGAAATAAGCCCCTTTAGCTTTCGGCTTTCCGACATGGCGTCCCTTCAGGTCGAAGGTTCGGCTTGGACGTATGCTGCTGAATTCTCCCGTACGGGTATCCATTCTCCCGATGAAGGTTGTATGTTCTTCGCCGTTCTGGTCCTTTTCGAAGAATTCGACCTCAATCGTTTCTGTTGTGTTGTCTTCGCTGAAAAGACTTGCGACACTTGCCGCAAGCTGTTCGCCCGATGCTAGCGGACGGTTCTGTACGGGCTTTAGCTGCACGCTGGCGTCCTTTTTTCTCAGGTAGGCGCGCAATGGGTAAGCATATCCCCCTGCAGCAATCTTTCCGAACTGCCCCTTGGCTATGTTATGTTCGTTGCGGCCTGCGAAGGCGTAGGCGAGCCCGAGCTCTTTGTCTTTATCACCACCCCAAGTTTTGTACTGATAAACGCCCACAAAGTACCATAATTTATCCTGGCTTTTGACGGTGTCAATTTCATTTTCGTCCATATATACAGTGACATGCTTTCCTTGCAAATCGAATGTCAATTCTTCTTCGTAGACGATGATTGCATAGGGGTGAAGCGGTTGAATATGTCCATCTGGTATTTTCTCCATTCTTGCTTTCCATGTATTCCCTACCTGCTCAACAGAATACAAATCATAAAAATCTGCGTTAGTTCTTGTTTCAGTTGGTAGTTTGAAAGGGAGGACGATTGTTGCAGGAGTGTTTATACCAAACGTCCTTTTAACTTTGATTGCATTGACTTCGATTCCATCTTCGAATTCGGGGAGGTTAATTTCATCATCTCGGTCATACGAACAATCGAGAACAGCCGTTCTACCGTCTTGGTCATCTTCAATCGTGACTGCTGCAAATTTTCTTCTCTTGGGTTCGACAGTCAGCGTTCCGTTCACGAAAGTGATGTTGTAGTTGTCTGCAGTCAAGCCGTTTGGCGTAATGGTGTATTCGCCTGTATCATCCCAAATTTCGTAGTTGTATCCATAAGTCAGTGTTCCGCCCAAAACAGACGCATCATCCGAGCCGACAAACCCGCTGTATTCAACGCCATCGTTTGCAGGTTCATCGCCGTAAGCGATTGTCTTGTTCTTGGCGGTGATTGTCAAAGTAGCCTTGGTGATTTCAAAAGTCTTCGAAATGGAGCCGGGGTAGTCGCCCATGCCGGAGATGGTCATGTTGGCGGTTCCGGCCGACACATTGTTCGCACATTCGACCGTATAATCGGTACCAAGGATGAGCGTTGTTTCGCCGTCTTTCACGGAAATTTCGGGACAAATCTCAGAACCAGAGTAAGTCTGGTCGGGGATGGTGTCGATGGTGATATCTGAATGAGTGAGGAGTTTAATAATTCTAAATGTCTTCTCCACATAGCCCAGTGATGCGTAGTCGCCTTGGAAGGTGGCTTTTACCGTCGCCGTGCCAGCATTCGTATTATTCGTGTAGGAATATACATAGTCAGTACCTTTGGTGAGGCTGAGCGAACCGATTGTCACCTGAGGTTCGGGCGTAATTTCGCTACCCGTGAAGGTCTGATTGTCAATATCGGCAATCACAAGCTTCTGTACAATAAGTCTGCGATTACCGTCTTCGATGATGGTGAAGTATGTGCTTGCAGTTGCCGTTACATCTTCCTCATCGTGCATATAAACGATACTTTCGCTGATGCTCGATGCGTCAACCATGTCGATGTCATCGTAAATGGTGATAGTACCGACAACCGCATGGCCATTCGAATAGGCTCCGCCTTTTCCGATACCGCTGCCCGGAGTGAATTGATTTGTTCCGCCGATTGCCTTTACTGTACCACCTTTAATCGTGATGTTCCCAATTGTCGCCGTATTGTCTGTTCCGTTACCATAGCTTACGCCTGTACCAATACCAGCGCCAAAGTTATCACCAGTTGCCGTGATGTTTCCGCCCTCGATGACAATATCGCCACCCATGGCATCAACATCCCACGCACGGCTCAGACCGATGCCCGCCGATTGACTACCTCCGTTTGCCGTCAGCGAGCCATTGCCCTTGATGGTGAGCGTAGTGCCTGAACCGCCTACCTGAATGCCGGCCTTTAGGCTTGCACCCGTCACGCTGTTCGTTCCGACGAGGGTAATATCTGCTGTTCCCTCGCAGACGATGCCACCGGTGATGGTCACATCGCTGAGCGTGATCTTAGCATTGTTGGCAATCGTCACCGCGCCGGAGGTCGAGCCTGTCAGAACGTCGCCGTCCTGTGCCGTGTAGCTTTCGCTGCCCGAAAGCGTCTTGTTCGGCTCTACCGCTTTCTTCACCATAGCGGTAATCGTGAGGTCGGCATCGCCCATCGTAACGGTATAGTTGCCATCGCCGTCGGTGGTCAGCACATCGTCACCGTTCTTTACATCGCCGTCAACAACATAGTCCTCCGAACTGAGCTTGAACTTGATCTCTGTTCCGACGGGGTATTTGCCACCGACAAGGGCATTGGTCGTGCTCACGATGACCATATTCTCAGGCAGAATAATCGAATAAATTGCTTCCTGTGTCCACCGGGCGTGGAGCGTCATGTTGGAAGTAACAGTATTGTCGAAGTTCCATTGAGCCGTATATGCGTCATCGGTAAACCAGTCAACGAAAAACCAATCATCAGCCGTGGGTTCTGTCGGCTCAGCCACTTTGTAGCCACTCAGAAGACTGACGGCTTCAATGGCATCACCGTGTCCGTTCATATCGAAATTAACCGTATAGAGCGCTGTGCCTACGGCGACCTCGGTTCTGTCCTCATTCCAGCCCATTACGACTGTCATATAGTCGAATGGGCTTGTCTGTATTTGACCGTCGTTGTCAAGAGAGAAGTAAGTATCAGGTGATACACTGTTGTATGTGTTATAGCCACTTGTGACCGTAACAGGTGAATTATCTGTTGGTGTAAGAACGGTGATCCCAATATTTGCGCCATCAGTTAGTGCGCCAGTAATGTTAATCTTACGTATCCCCCCAGAATAACTAAGATCAGCATTCATTACTGTATTTCCTGTGATGACTGGGTTGCCGGATATAGAAAAATTTTTACCAACACGTACTCCTATATTGTTTCCGCTTATTTCTCCGCCCGTGAGAGTGACATTACCAACTGCCAGCACTCCGGTCCGTCCTCCAGTGATTTTTCCACCGGTCATAGTAAAATTACTGTTATCCACTACAGATACTGTATAGTCGTAATCTTGGACTCTGCCAATGAGCGTACCGCCCTGCAAATTGAATGTGGCACCTTCCAGAACTTTGACGCAAGAGGTGGAATAACCATAACCATCACCTGCATCATAACCGCCCTGAATTTTGCCGCCTGTGCTGGCATCGGTAATCGTCAGCGTACCCTCCACTATGATGACCGAACCGTTCGTCATTTCACTGGTCAACCCACGGTCAATGGTATATCCAGTGAGGTCAATCGTAGCTGTCACACCTGCAGGGACGTAGATGTAGCTTGCGGTGTTCACATCATCCGTCAGCGTATAGGTCTGACTTGAGAGGGTATAGTGTCCATCGGTAAGTGCACCGAAAACACTAGTTCCGTCTGTCGCCGCAAATGCGGTGACAACCGAGAATAGGAAGAAAATGTGTAAAATGCTCTTCTTTTGATTCATTTCAGTTAGCGTGTAGTATGTGATTTGAAAATGTCACGCCAAGGCCAACCAAAGTCAAGGCCGGCATGCTGTCGCGGTCAAAGCACCATGGGTGGTTGGGTATGTTCAGAAACACGTTGTAAATATACAAAAAACTTACAAACACGTAAAAAAGCCGATTTCAATGGACCGGCTTTTAAAGGATTTGGGAGAAAAGTCTACTTAATCGCAAGCATGGTCGAGACATTCTCGTCCGATACTCCAATTGAACGAAGATACTCCGCCATTTTGGCGTCACGGGCCAAAGAAGCCGCCTCATTTTTCTTGCGTTCCTGTTCGATGCCCTGTTCGATGCCCTGTTCGAGGCCCTGTGCCAAGCCACGTTTCCTGCCACGGCGAACTGCGGCGCGTTCCGCGGCACGCAAACGGTCTCCAGCGGTCTTGATTCCCAGGGCCTGTCCGATACTCATACGCATACGCAATTCCTCCACGACTTCTTCATCGAGATACTCGTTTAAAAAAACTTCAAGCCGAGCGCAGCGGGAATGCTAGCATTCCCATTGCCGAGGCGAAGGTTTTTCTGGAAATATACTACAATTTTTTCCGCAAGGGTAGCCCTAGCGCCACTTTCCAGCCGGGAAAGCATCTCCGTCAGCTTGTCAACGATACTCCTGAGACCATCGGCATCAAAAGCGTGCTTCATCACAATTTGATGTGTAATGAGGAATGTGAAATGTGTGATTTATTGATTCTAGCCGTTTTGGTTATGGCACTTAGCATTCGAACAATTGCTTGGCAAGGAGTAATGATGCTTTCAAATTCTTTGTGCATCAAATATCCAGCATCATACAGCAATTCCAGCCAATACTCAGTTTCACCAGACTCTTTCAACGCGATATACATTTTAGCGATAAAATCGGCCTTGCTTTGCGCGAATTGAGCCTCCTTTATATTAGCGCCAATGCTCGTTCCGCTACGAAGCAATTGTTGGCTTAGAACGAATTCTCTTTTATTTGACACCATATAACGATGTAGTCGAACAATCCGTAACGCAAACGCCTTACTCAATGAGAGTATTTCATTCTGTTTTACAAAGCTTTCTTTCATTTTGCACCCCTAAATTCATCATTACACACCACACATTTCACATTATTAAATGCGTACGGGTGTTCGCAGGAATTGCGTAAATGTAACGAAAGAAGGGGTCATGCTTACGGCGGAGAATCTTCTTTTTCTTGGTCATTTTCTCATCATAACCGAAACGCGTCGGCTTACGCGAACAGGGAGAAATTCTCTGTTTATACTATACACGTATTTTTCAGCATGCCAACGTCATTTTTTCGAAAAATTTATTTCTTTTTACAAAAGAGATGCCCGCTGGATCCTATCGCCACGATGTGGCTCCAGGATGACAAGGAATTGAAAAACCGGCCTTGATAGACCGGCTTTTAAAGCTTTAGAGAAAAAAATTGTTTTTACTTCTTGCGGCAGCGCACTGCGGCAATGGCGCCGAGGGCTATCAGGAGCACTGCGGCAATGGCGCTCACAAGAATCGTCTTGTGGAACGGGGCGCTGCGGAATTCCATACGAACTTCGGAGTTACCAGCAGGAATCTGTACGGCACGCAAGGTTCCAAAGGCCTTGTAGACCTTGGATTCCTTGCCGTTCACGTAAGCCTTCCAGTACGGGTGATAGTTGCCAGCGACGACCATGAAGCCTTCGCGATCTGCATTCACGCTGAACACCTGCGTGTCCATTTTCGGCGAAGCGATCAACTTTGCGGAACCCTGAATCGGACCCTTGGCAGCTACGCTGCCCTTGCCATCAAATTCAGGTGTTTCAGACAAAATAACTTTTTCGCGGTAGAAGAATTTACCGGGTTCGTCGCCGAATTCAGGAGCGGCGGGCTTTGCTGCCACAGCACTTGCGGAATCTGCAGCAACACTATCGACCGGAGCCGCAGCGGAGTCAGCAACAGATTCTGCCACCGATTCTGCAGCTTTCTGTTCACGAACGGCCGCTTGCGTCTGGAGAGTCTTAATCGCGGCATCGTCATCCATCACGACGGCTTCGCCATAGAGGTAGGCCTCGCCCATCGCCGTCGGAATCGGCATATAGGTCGTACCCTGACGGCTATCGAAAATGATGGCGCCCACGTTCATTAAGTCGAGGAACGGATGCACTGCCGTCGGGTCGTTGATGTTCATCAAGTAGTTGGCATCATTCTGGCCACCACGGAAAGCGCGGTAGCTCGCGAGTTCGTTATCGTGAATGCCGTCGGCATTGCGCATCTGGTACTGCGGGAAAATGTTTCCGCTCAAGGCCTTGTTGCGGGAAAGCGAAAGCACGCGCGGCGTATTCAGCGGATCCGCCTTAAACGGAGCCTTAATCGCTGCAACCACGGCATTGCTCGGCTGCAAGTATTCACCCGCCGGAACGTTCTGGATGAACGCACCATTGATAAAGAAGAGGTCAACGCCAGCAGCAAGCGCAAGCACGCCCGCCTTCTGTGCCACTGGAGCCTTCCACTTCGCCACAAAGAGCGTCACCGCGACAACCACCAGCACCAGCACAAAGCCAGGAACAGCCTTGCCAGCGGTAGCACTCATCACAATCTCGTTAAGCGGCTTAAAGTAAGGAGCCGTTATCGGGTCTTCCATAAGCTTCTGACCGCTCATGAGCATCACGCCAAGGTAAGCAAAACCAAGGAAGATGCAGGCCTGCAAGGCACGCGGAGTCGCAGGAAGTCCCTTCTGGAAAGCTTCGGCAAGGTTTGCAACCGTGAGCTTTTTCTTCTGGTCATCGAGGCTCATCACGCCAAGGCAGAGGGCCGCATAAGCAATCATCACCACCAGGCCGACAGGGCCAATGAAAGTCGTCCAAGCGAAACGGGCAATCAAGGCAAGCACCAAGAGCACGCCGTACATAGCAGAACCATGCAACAGAGCGCGACGGTTATCTTCGGCTTCGGCAGCTTCTTCGGGAGTCTTTGCGTCGCCAGAAATCACCTTAAGCACCGGGCCCGCCATCATTACCAGCAACAACGGCAACCAGAACAGCGCCATACCCGGAGCGCGGAAGTTCTTGACGCCGGGGAGCACATTGTACCACAGCTTGAACAGCGGAGAATGGTCACCCATACCGTAGCTCAACGCCACGACAGCGCCCAGGCCCCAGAACGCCGCATAGCGACGCTTGCCCGGCAGGAACAGGCAAAGGAATCCGAGGAAGGTCAGCAAGGCACCCGCATTATTATGGTCGAGCTTGAACGCATTGTGGCCCCAATAGAACGGAGAGCCGCCCTGCAACTTGCGGTATTCATCCATCGAGAAATTCACGAAAGAGGAACCTTCGAGGTCGCCGGTCTTTTCGTTCTGCTCGTAAACGTCTACGCCCACAAAGCCAGGCAACAGTATCTGGGCCATTTCTTCCTGGTGCAAGGACCAACTGACTGCATGGCCGTAATTGGTGTGGCTATCGTCGCCGCGCACCGACTGCGTGGTCGTGTACATGTAAGGCGGCACAATCTGGAAGCAAGAGAGCGCAAGTCCAAAACCGAGGCCCACTGCCGTTAACCCAAGGCGCTTGCTGCGAGTCTTCAGGGCGTCGCAATGGAAGGCGACTTCGTAAAGCGTATAAAGGCCTGCACCCCACAGGAACAGGTAAGTAAGCTGCAGGTGCGAACCGAGAATCATCCACGCGACCGAGAGCGCAAGCACAATCATATAGGGGATGCTACCCGAGCGCACAATCTTCCTGATAGCAAGCAGTGCGAGCGGGGCAATCGCAAAGACCATCATCTTGCCGTCATGGCCACCGTACAGGTAGGTAAAGAATTCCGGCGAGAACGCATAAAGCATGCCGAGCAGGCCCGCCCACCAACGGTTCCCCGTCAGGTTCCAGGCGAGAAGCATCGCACTCATGAAGGCCACCCATACCGTGAGGATAAACTTGAAGCCCACGGCGCGGGCCGGGTCCATCAGGAACTGCACCCATACCAGCGGGTGGTAAGCGTCGGCGAACAAGGCGTCGATCGTGGGCACGCCGCCCAGGCGGGAATCGTCCCATTCGGTGAGCACGGCACTTTCGGCACGCAGAATGCGGCTACCGATACCGTTCAGCTGGTCACTGTTAAGCATGAGCTGGTTCGGGTCGAACGCGAAATCGCGGAACACGATCAGCAAAATTCCAAGGAAAATGGCGGAAAGCGCCACAAAGAAAGCTGGCTTCTTGTTTAAGAAATTCATGCGGATAATGTAGTTAATTCGTTCTACACCCGCAGCAATGCCATTCCTGGCTTGACCAGGAATTTCCTTTTCCAGTAAACAGACAAATTTTAAATATAAAAAGGAGGTCCCCGCCTACGCGGGGAAGACATTCGTCAAAAAGAACCAGCTAAAATTACTCTTCCGACTTGTTTTCGAGCTTGTCGTCGGCAGAAGAATACTTAATAAGGCAATACACGCCGAAAGCCGAGATGACGCAAGCGGCGGCAATGGCAACATACTTGATGATCTTTCCCATAAAATTTCTCCTATCAAATGCTACATCTATAAGATACACAATTTTTTCAAAAAAAGCAAAAAAAAACTAAAAAGCTTGATAGATTTTGAATATCGCGAGGATTTTTCCGATAATCGCCGGAATTCCGGGACACAAGAAGCAGAGAATGACGCGCGTCACGCGGTTCTTCCACCAACGCCTGACCTGCCAGATATCGTCGGCCAAGGTCTCCATTTCAGACACGCGGGGCGGCCTCATGTAAACCTGCGTAAGAGCCGTAAAGAACCCGACACCGATCAGCGGAGTGAGTCCCGTAAACGGAGCCGCCACCAGCGCCACCAAAATCGTCACCGGATGCCCGCCCGCAATTACCGTACCGAGCATGGCACCACCGCCGGTAAGCATCGCCCACTGGAGGCTAAGCTCGCCCGCCTTTTCAAAGCCCGCATGGACACCGACCGCAATAATACTTGCGATAATCGCGACAGGAATCGCCCAGCCGATAATCTTCCAAATCGGCGCACTTTTCGGAATCACGCTGATGGATTCCTCGCTCGGGAGTTCGCGGTCTTCTTCGATGATCTTCGCGATTCCGTTCATGTGCCCCGCCCCCACGACCGCCACAATCTTCTTGCCAGGAGCATTCTTGATCTTGCTCGCCAGGAACTGGTCGCGTTCATCAATCAAGACCTGCTTGACTTCGGGGAACGACTTTCCGAAATCCTGCATCATGGCACTCAAGGCGTCCTGTTCCTTGATCTTGGCGAGGTCCTCTTCGCTGACTTCCGTCTTGTCGAAGATACTCGCAAAAAGCCCGCCCAGCAAGCTCAACTTGCGGTACCAGGGGGTACACGCCCACGTGCGGCGCAACGTAATCTTGATGTCACGGTCGGCAAGCACCAGTTCGGCGCCACGGCCTTCGGCGCAGTCCACCGCTTCCTTGAGTTCGGAACCCGGCTTTACGCCAGTCTGGGCACCCATACGCTTCTGGTAAGACCCCAGCACCAAGTTCGCAATCAAAGTTCCAAGCTGCTTGTTCTTGATAACCTGCTTCAGGTCCGTCTTTTTCCAGCGGTCCGGCTCCTTGATAGACTTCAGTCGACCTTCATCCAGCTCGACGCACACCGTATCGGGCGCTTCCGCCTCGATGGTTGCACGGACAAGATCCTTTGAAACCTGCGAAATATGGGCGGTGCCGATTAAAACAAACTCTCTATCGTCTTTTTTTATGCGGTAAATATCAGATTTTTCGTTCATCGCCCTAAATGATAGCAAGAAAACGCCCCCTACATTGAAAATTTCAGCTCTTTTTTGTTGACTTTTATAAAAAATGTTTATATTTAGGAGGAAATCTATTTTTTCGGAGGTTTTACCCTATGAAAAAAATTCTAGCTTACCTTTCTTTGGCCGCACTGGTCCTAACCGGCTGTGCAGGTTCCAAGTCCGATGACCCGGAAGCCCTCGACAACGCCCTTGTCGGTTTCACCTCTTGCGTGCAGGGTTCCCGCTGGCAAGAAGCCCTTGAATACGTCACCCCGAGCGAGGCTGACGACATCGCCACTTCCGATGGATACGAATTCAAGGATAACTACAAGACGGCAGCCCGCCGCCTCCCGCTTTCCACCCTGCGCAGGGCTGGTCTCGAAGTCGATAGCCGCGGTCGTCTGATTGGCATCAAGGCCGCCATGGACGAAGCGAACGAACGCTACGTGATGTCCGAAGAACAGGCCAAGGTCGGCACGAACCTGAAGCAGATGGAAGACGAACGCATCAAGCGCCGCATCGAACAGGGTCAGAAGATCTTGCAGGAAGAAGAGGAAGAAGCTTCCCAGGAACAGGAAGAAATCATCTACTCCAACAAGCTGACCGACGAAGAAAAGCGCAAGTACGGCAGCACCCGCGACCTTCAGGCTCCGGAAGCTTACCAGGACGAAAACACCGAAGCAGCCGAAGAAGAAATCTACGGCGGCGACTACGAAAATCCGTAATCATCTTGCCTGACGGAAACGATGAAAGGTCTTTCCAAACATTTTGCAAAAGCGGCGCTTCACAAAGCGTCGTTTTTTTCAGTCGCTCTTGCGGCATTCTGCGGTTTTTTCCTTATTGCTTGCGGAGATCTCGGACCGGATCCGGATGCCGACGGCGCAAGATTCAACGCCCAGTTCCGCTACTACTGGTCACAGGACTGCCGTTACGACAGTTTCGGTGCCTATGACTGCGGGCCGGTATACAACATCAGTCCGTCGCTGAGAGTCGGACTGCGAGTCGACAGCGATGGACTCGCCAGCTTGAACCTGGACGGGGATCGTTACTATTACCTCGAATCAGAATACGACGAAGGATACGATTCCGAATACGGAAGCTACTTCCATTTCTATCAGGACGACGACGAACTGACCATCTACAAGGACGGTTCTGAAATGGCCTGGTGGAAGACCAGCGAAGGTACAGTCACCTACTATTTCTACGATATATACTAGGCCACTGGAGGTGCGCCGAAAACGGGCGGGCACCAGCAGGATTTACAGAATTAACATTCCGTCGCCGTAGCTGAACAGTTTCATCTTGTTCTCTACAGCCATCTTGTAAGCGTCAAGCGTATTTTCGCGACCATAGAACGCGGACACCAAAAGAATGAGTGAACTCTTCGGCCAATGGAAGTTGGTCAGGAGTCCATCGACAATCTTGTAGCGATATCCCGGATAGAAGAACGCGTAAGTCACGCCCTTCTGCGCCTTCACGATTCCGTTCGCATCGGCGATCGTCTCGACGACGCGGGTACTCGTGGTGCCAACCGTCACGATGCGGCCACCTTCGCGTTTAGCCTTGTTGATGATTTCGGCGTTTTCCTTGGTGAGCTCGTAATGTTCGCCGTGCATCTTGTGCTGGGTGAAATCTTCCACCGAGATATTCTGGAACGTTCCCGGGCCCACATGCAGCGTGACTTCGGCAACGAAAACGCCCTTCGCTTTGAGGGCTTCGAGCATTTCTTCGCTAAAGTGAAGGCTTGCCGTCGGAGCGGCCACTGCGCCGGAATACTTTGCAAAAATCGTCTGGTACGCCTTCTTGTCGTCTTCGTCGTCGGGGCGATCAATATAAGGCGGCAGCGGCACGTGGCCTTCGCGATTCATGACCGCTTCGAGTTCCACCGGCGTTACCGCAAAGCGGAGCACGCGGGCTCCGTCTTCCTTGATATCTTCGACAATCGTCTTGACGCCCGCAATATCAAGTTCGCGGCCAATCTTGAAAGCCTTGCCCGGACGCACCTGCGCCTCGTAACGGGCGGAGCCGTCTTCGGCTGGGATCAACGCCTGCACCAGGAGCGTTTCCACTTCGCCGCCATGCATCGTGTGTCCGTACAAGCGCGCCGGAATCACCTTGGTGTTGTTTACCACCAGGCAATCCCCCGGCCTGAACAAGTCCACAATTTCGGGAGCCTTCATGATACGGCGTGGGCCGCCATCTTTCGGGCAATGCAAAATGCGGGTTTTCCCCTTGCCCGCCGTGCGGCTAGCAATCAGTTCCTTGGGGAATTCAAAATTATAGTCAGAAAGATTATGCGATTCCATTTTAGCGGTCCATTTCGGACAAAGCGTCTTTCAGTTTCTGCTTGACCGTTTCCTTAAGCGAAGCCGGTTTCAAGATGCGGACATCCGTGGCAACGCCCATCAGCCAAGAAACAAAGTCCGGCGTAATACGGAGTTTCATATCCACAATCATATTCTTGTTCTTGTCGTAACGCTTTGAAATCGCGGGATTAAAGTGGGAACGTTCAAACTGCGTCTGCAGCCACCTGTTGCGAATTTCCAGCGAGATATCTTCTGGCTTGTCTTTGCCCGTATACTTGCCGAATGCGTACTTGTAATGCGTTGCAGCGTCAAAAACAAACTTCGGCACCGCGTGGTTTGTTTCCTGCACGTTCTTGATCTGTTCGAACAGGTAGTTCTTGAAGATCTGATTTCCCTTTTCGTCTTCTTCACCAGCGATCAGGTACAGTGTATCCATTCGCATAATCACCTTGACCGGGAAAACTTCCTTGTTTTCGTCGATGACAGCGGAATGATCGGTTGCGTGGCTATACTGAATCTTGATCGCGAAACCTTCATGAATCGCCTTGAGTACCTTATTGACATGAGTCGAATTCAACTTGTCATCGCTGAACGGGCCGTAATCCAGAACATAGTCCGGGTCCGTCGTAATGGCGTCGGGCTTAAAATCTTCGGGATCGGTGGTCTGCATGACCTTGATCAGCTTGTCCAGCAGCTTAGTCGTCTTGATATCTGCTGCAGAAGTCTCGGACAGGTTCCTCTTGATCTTTTCGAGCTGCTTGACCACGTCCTGGTTGAAGTTCGCTTCTTTATCTGTCTGAATGACATAGAAGGTTTCACCGTTTTCCTTAAACTTGCGAAGACCGCAGTTTTCGGCATTGATGACTTCCAGATGACGGAAGATGGTACGGGGACCGCACCCCATCAAATAAGCAAGACTGTTGACAGTCTGCTTGACTTTCAACTTGCTCTTAATCGCATTAATTTTTTCGTAACCGGTCGCCATGGGCGCCTCCTTATATCAATCTTAAGCGGTTTTCTACCGCCGTCGTCTTCGTTTTTTTTAACAAAGTAAACAATGCCAGTTGTTTCTGGAAAGTCGACTGGACATGACCTTCCAGCAGGAACTTCCTGTTGTTACAAGAAACCCGGATATAGGCCCCCCGCAGCAACGCATTCGTCGATAAATCGGTTTCCAGTTCCTTACACAGTTCTACATTCATCGGATCCGAAAGTTCCGTCACCAAGCAAACAAGGTCGCGGACTCCGGGAATTTCTCCCAAACGGTTTTCCAAATCCTTGGGACGTTCGTTTTCGTAGCACGAAGACTGGATCTGGACCTTTCCACCGGACACATTGACTTTATAGTCAAAGAGATGCATTGCCGGTGATTCTAGAAGATCATAGATGCTATTTTCAATATCGCGGTCCGTTATCTGCGACGACACCTGCAGACGCGTGAAGTTCACGCAGCCACGCACCTTCGGAAGCGCACTTACGCAATTTTCCATTGCACGCTGAATCGTATAGTTCTTGACCAATCCTTTCAAATAAACGATTCCCTGGCCAACTTCTACAGACACCTTGTCGCTGTCTTCCGGGAAGACCTGAGACAACTTTCCCTGCACGATTTCGCGCAAACGGTCATTTGGCAAGTTCTGCGCCAACGGCGGCAGCGTAATAAAGACAAGCGTCTTGTCCTTCAAAAGAACGACAAGCTTATCTTTCTCGCCATCATTCACCAACCCCACCGCCAGTCCGAACTGGTCACGAATGGCATGGTAAACATAGTCACCCAACAAGGTCTGCGCGCTCTGGGCAGGCAACAGGCGATAGCCCTCGGAAGATTCTTCCTGCTCTATCACGACCCTAGGCAGTTCTATTTTCTTTTCTATACCGCCATCATAGTTGATGACCACAATTTCCTTATCAGGCCCCTGGAAAAAGCTCTTGACCAAGCCCGGCTTGGGAGCGCCTTTAAAGTAGATCCAGTTGCCCGGCACAATGCGATTGTAACCGTAAATTTTGGTATAGTCCTGATTGACGCAGTCGCGACGGCAGAAAACAAACTCTTGCGAGAAAGCGACAAACATCGTCGCGCAGGCATCGCAACAACACAACAGCGGAATCTGCGGATCCATTCCCCCGAAAGTCGAATACACCTCGCGGGCATAGATGCCGTGTTCCACTACCTTCTGGCAGCGGCGGCAAAACAGCCTTTGTGTGTACAACCTATGTGGAAACTGGGAACGCATGTATTAGTGTGGAGAGTGAGGTGTGGAGTGTGAAGTGTGGAGTGTGGAATGGGGAAATCATTACACACTACACATTACACACTTCTCATTATTTCATAAGCGGCATTGCGACGTCGATGCGGCGGAGCACTTCTTCCTTGCCGATGAGTTCGAACATTTCCCAGAGGCCAGGGCCAGCGGTAACACCGGAAACAGCGAGACGCGGAGCACCCACGAGTTCACCGACCTTGTGGCCGCAGCGTTCAGCGAGGTCGTAGAAACCCTTTTCAATCACCGGAGTCTTGAAGTCTTCGATGGAAGCGAGCATGTCGCGCACGAGCGTGGCGACTTCCTTGGAGCCTTCGCCGAAGTGCTTCTTCGCACCCTTCTCGTCGTAAGTCGTCGGGGCCACAAAGAAGTACACGGCCATGTCGGCGAGATCCTGCACAAAGTGGGCTCGCGGCTTCAGCTGCTTCACGATTTCGTCGAGGCGTTCTTCCGGTTCCTTCGAGAGGTCGATACCCTTCGCAGCGAGGCCTTCCTTCATGATGTTTTTGAGGAAGCCGTCGTCGCACAGATGAATATGCTGGCCGTTCATCCACTGCAGCTTCTTCTCGTCGAAGCTGGCGGACTTCGGATTGATTCGTTCCAGCGTAAAGCTGTCCACCATTTCCTTGATGGTCATGACCTCGCGGTCGTCGCCCGGGTTCCAGCCGAGGAGCGCAAGGTAGTTCACGAGAGTTTCCGGCAGGTAGCCGAGGTCGCGGAAATCACCCACGGAGGCGGCACCCTTGCGCTTAGAAAGCTTACCGCCGTTCTTGTCGAGAATCACCGGCAGGTGGCACCATACGGGCGGCTGCCAGCCGAAGGCCTTGTACAAGAGTTCGTGCTTCGGCGTGGAGCTGATCCATTCGTCACCACGGAGCACGTGCGTCGTACCCATCAGGTGGTCGTCCACGACGCTTGCAAAGTGATAAGTCGGATAACCGTCGCGCTTGATGAGCACGAGGTCGTCCAGAAGTTCGTTCTGGTAGCTGATGTGGCCACGGATCATGTCGTCAAATTCGGTAACGCCCGTTTCAGGAACCTTAAAGCGGATGACAGCCTTCTCGCCAGCGGCGATGCGGGCTTCGGCTTCTTCGCGGCTAATATTGCGGCAGTGGCGGTCGTAACCCGTGACCGGCACATGAGACTTTTCCTGTTCGGCGCGGACTTCCTGCAGGCGTTCTTCGGAGCAGAAGCAGTAGTAGGCATAGCCCGCATCAAGAAGCTTCTTGATTTCACGGTGGTAGATGTCCAGACGTTCGCTCTGGAAGTACGGACCGCAGTCACCTTCACAACCCGGACCTTCGTCCCACTGGAGGCCCAGCCACTTGAGGTCGCGCATCAAGTCATGAAGCGCCGTTTCGTTGTAACGCTTGCGGTCGGTATCTTCAATACGCAGGTAGAACGTACCGCCCATATGCTTGGCAAAGAAATAATTGTAAATAGCGGTACGCGCACCGCCCACATGCAGGTAACCCGTGGGGCTCGGGGCAAAACGCACGCGGACAGGACGGTTAGAATTGCAATTTTCGCACATAGATTCCTCTTTTTGTTTATTCCGTGTCAAAAAATAGCAATTTAAAATAATCCCTAGTTCAACTTTTCTATCTTTGGGGCCGTTAATCGAAACAGCCACCCTTTTCTACGGGATTATTTATGGAAACTTTAAATTCCATTTTAGATGCTATTGACGGCTATGTTTGGGGAGTTCCCCTGATTGTCATTATCCTCTTCGTAGGATTCCTGCTCACCATCCGCCTCGGCTGCCTGCAGGTTCTGAACCTACCGAATGCACTTCGCTACATGCTCCACAACGAAAAGGGCGGCGAAGGCGAAGTGTCGAGCTTTGGCGCTCTCTGCACAGCCCTTGCAGCCACAATCGGCACGGGTAACATCGTGGGCGTCGCCACCGCTATCGGTACCGGTGGCCCGGGAGCCCTTTTCTGGATGGAAGTCGCCGCATTCCTCGGTATGGCCACCAAGTATGCCGAAGGCCTGCTCGCCGTCAAGTACCGCACTATCGGCAAAGACGGCAAGGTATTGGGAGGCCCGTTCTACTACATCGAAACTGGCATCAAGGAACGCTTTGGCTGGAACATGAAGTGGCTCGCTGTCATATTTGCCGTATTCGGCATTGGCGCAGGTCTCCTTGGCATTGGCACCATCACCCAGGTGAACGGCATCACCAGCGCCATGGCCCGCCTCACCCCGAACGCCCCTGAATTCATTAACCTCGGTGGCAATTCCGTTTCTTGGACCACCGCCATCGCAGGCCTTTTGGTTACCATTTTCGCCGCAACCGTTATCATCGGCGGTTTAAAGCGCATCGCAAAAGTTTCGACCTACATTGTCCCGATCATGGCGATTGTCTACATTCTCGCCTGCGTGCTCTTGTTGCTTTTGAACTTCGCCCAGATTCCGCAGGCTATCCAGACGATCGTGCAGGCCGCCTTTAACCCGAGCGCCATTACCGGCGGTGCCGTCGGCACCATCTTTATCGCGATGCAGAAGGGTATCGCCCGCGGTATTTTCAGTAACGAAGCAGGCCTTGGTTCTGCCCCGATTGCAGCGGCCGCCGCCAAGACCAAGGAACCGGTTCGTCAGGGTTTCGTCTGCATGACTGGCACCTTCTTCGACACCATTATTATTTGTACCATGACAGGCCTCGCCATCGTGGTTTCAGGCGCATGGGATCCGAAGCTCGGTCTCGAAGGCGTGAACATCACCATGGAAGCCTTCTCCCGCGGACTTGCCATCGTTCCGGCCGGTTCTGTCATTGCACCGTTCTTCCTCGCCATCGCTCTGGTGTTCTTCGCGTTCACCACGATTCTTGGCTGGGCATACTATTCCGAAAAGTGCCTGCAGTACCTGATGGGCGGCAAGAACGAAAAGGCCACCCTGATTTACCGCTGGGTCTACATCGCGGCAATCTTTATCGGCCCGTACCTCACAGTGAGCGCCGTATGGACCAGTGCCGACATCTTCAATGGACTCATGGCTTTCCCGAACTTGGTTGCGCTGATTCTCTTGAGCGGAATTGTCTCGAAGGAAACCAAGGATTACCTTGAACGCCTCCACAACGGAAAAGTAGGAGACTAATATGAAAGGTCGTTTCGCGGCAGTGCTCCCCGCCGGGGGACTCGGCAAGCGCATGGGCGGAAACATTCCCAAGCAGCTGATGGTTTTAGGCGGTAAGCCTGTTTATCGTTACAGCCTCGAAACATTCCTTTCGATGGATGAAATCGCCGAAGTCGTGATGGCCGTACCTGCCGACTGGAAAGATCATTTCGAAAATGAAATTTTCGGTCAATCACCAAGCGAACTTGGCACCCTTATTACAAACAAGTTAAAAATTGTCGTGGGTGGAGCGGAGCGTTGGCAGTCCGTCGAAAACGGTGTAAATGCGCTCACCAGCAATGCCGAATTCGTGTTGGTACACGATGTGGCACGCCCGTTCATCAGTAAAGAAATCATCCGTGACGTTTGCGAAACGCTTGTTACCAAGGGTAGCTGCCTTGTGGCTAAGCCTGCGGTCGACACCATCAAGATTGCAAAAGACGGCTGCGTGCAGCAGACCATCGACCGCAATACCGTATGGATGGCACAGACTCCGCAAGCGGCCTCGATTGCGTTACTGAAAAAGCTCTACGGACGCATTGCCGCGGAGCCTTTAAACTTCACGCCCACTGACGAAGCCAGCATTCTCGAATATTTCGGCGAAAGCGTCTACATCGTGAAGGGCAACAACCTGAACGACAAGCTTACGACTCCCGAAGACTTCGAGATTTTCGCAAGCAGGGCCCGTTAGCACTCGCGCACGATTGACCTTCGGCAAAAGTTGTTTTGCCGCTGCGTTCGCCTTTTACTAAATTTGCACCCGATGAAAGATAAAGCTAAAAAACTGATTGAAAAGTACGAGGAACTGGAATCGGAACTCGGTAATCCGGATGTTCTCGCTGACCAGGCCCGTTACAACAAGATTCACAAGCAGTACAAGGGTATCGAAAAGGCTGTACTCAAGGCTAAGGAATACCTGCAAATGCTGAACGACCAGGAAGAATGGAAGGCCGCCCTTGGCGATTCCGACCCTGAAATGGTCGCGATGGCGAAGTCGGAACTTTCCAACATCGAAAAGAAGTTGCCGGTTATTACTGACGAGCTCCAGATTTTGATGGTCCCGAAGGATCCGTGGGATTACCGCAATGCCACGCTTGAAATCCGCGGCGGTACCGGCGGTGACGAATCCGCCCTGTTTGCGGGCGACTTGTTCCGCATGTACCAGGGTTACTGCAACCGTATGGGCTGGAAGATGACCATTCAGGACGCAAGCGAAGGCACCGTGGGCGGTTACAAGGAAATCCGCGTATTTATCGAAGGCGACAGCGTGTACGGCACACTCAAGTTCGAAAGCGGCGTGCACCGCGTGCAGCGCGTGCCCGAAACCGAAACGCAGGGGCGCGTACATACGTCTGCCGCAACCGTTGCCATTCTCCCTGAAGCAGAAGAAGTTGACGTGGAAATCCGCGAAGCGGACATTCATATGGACACTTACCGTTCTTCGGGTGCCGGCGGTCAGTACATCAACAAGACGGACTCCGCCGTGCGACTCACCCATATTCCGACAGGCGTGGTGGTGAGCTGTCAGACCGAACGCAGCCAGCTGCAGAACCGTTTGCACGCCATGGAAATGTTGCGTTCCAAGATTCTTGATGCCGTGATTGCGAAAAAGGAACAGGAAGAAGCCGCAAGCCGCAAGGCCCTGGTGGGTACCGGCGACCGCTCCGCAAAAATCCGCACCTACAACTTCCCGCAGAACCGCGTGACCGACCACCGCATCGGCCTGACGCTGTACAATTTGGACAAAGTCATCACTGGCGACCTCGATGAAATCATCAACGGTTTGCAGATGGCGAACGCTCAGGAAAAACTCGGAAAGTTCAACGCTTAAGGTAACCCATGCCGCAGATGACTGTACTTGAAATTCTGAACCGCACCAAGGTCTTCTTTGAAAAGAAGGGTATTCCTGACGCGCGTTTGGATGCCGAATACATCATCAGCCACGGGCTCAAGATGAAGAGCCGCATGGACATTTACCTGAACTTCGAAAAGCCGCTGACCGACGCAGAACTCGATGTTCTCCGCCAGATGGTGGCACGCCGCGCAAGCCGCGAACCGCTGCAGCATATTATCGGCGACACGAGTTTCCGCGGATTTATCATCAAGTGCGACAAGCGGGCGCTGATCCCGCGCCCCGAAACAGAAATGCTTGTCGACATGGCGAAGGAACGCCTCAAGTGGATCGATGCTCCGTACATCGTGGAAGTGGGCACGGGAACAGGGGCGATTTCGATCGCCTGCGCGAAAGAAATCGCCGGTGCGAAAGTGCTCGCCACAGACATTTCTGAAGACGCACTTTCGCTCGCCCGCGAAAATGCTGAAGCCAACGCCCTCGGCGCAAACGCCGAAGGTTCGAATCTGACTTTTGCTCAAGGCGACTTGCTGGACGCCGTCACCGGCGAAGCACTTCGGCAAGCTCAGTGCCTTTGCGATGCAAAAATCGACTGTCTCATCGCAAACCTTCCCTATATTCCCGACGGCGAAAAGGGAAAGCTCCAGCCCGAAGTCGACAAGTTCGACCCGGCGCTCGCCCTCTACGGCGGCCCAGACGGACTTTCACTTGTCCGTAAACTGCTCCAGCAGACTGAAGGCAAGCTTAACGAGAACGCCCCGATTCTTCTGGAAATCGGCTCGGAACAGGCAGAAATCCTGAAAAACGAAGCCGCCAATTACCCCTGGCTCGAATTTACAGGAATCCACAAGGATTACTGCGGCAACATCCGCTTTGTCAGCTATAAGACCGCTCACGCCTAATCATCAAAGTACGGCCCGAAGCGTTCGCTCTCGCAACCACGCCTCGTTAATACGAGGCGCTTGTTGCTCACAAAAGACCGCTCACGCCTAATCATCAAAGTACGGCCCCGAAGCGTTCGCTCTCGCAACCACGCCTCGTTAATACGAGGCGTTTGTTGCTCACAAAAGACCGTTCGCGGTAAATCACTCCTGACCGCCCCTGTTTAAGAACAGGGGCTTTGTCTTTTTTTCAGCACTTATTTCAAGCCGTTTTGAAGCATTTTCTTTATTCCGCCCATCAATTTTATACTATTTTATTACAAAATAACTCAAAGTTTGGAGAGAATATGAAAAAGTTTTGGACGCTCATTGCAAGCACCATGTTGGTAGCATCTGCCGCTTTTGCACAGGATGACTACGATTACGCAGATCAATCCGAAGAACAGGCCACAGAACAGGCATCCGAACCTTGGCCGAACGAAGACGAACAATCTAGCGAAGCTGAACCCGCAGAAGAAGCACCTGCCGCACCGGTAGCCAAGCAGGTCAATAATCAGGTTACAAACCAGACCAACATTCAACAAGCAAATCAGGTCACTATTCAGAACAACTTCTACGCACAAGCGAACGAAGCTCACGCTCCGGCAAGCAATGCTCAAGCAAACGAACCGCAGGAATCCTACGAGCGCCCTGCCAACAATGAACAGAAATTCGGCATCGGCCTCCGAGCCGCTTTTGACTATGGCATGATGTACGGATTCAAGAACGAGGATGACGATGTGGACGGCTCCCCCACCGGCATTGGTTTCGAAGGCGGCCTTATGGGAAGAATCCAGCTTGTTTCCAATCTTCATTTCGCACCGGAAGTCAACATCGCCTTTGTCCGCACCGAACACGAATACCTACACCAGAAACGAACCTACACCAGCATAGACCTCGAAATTCCACTCCTGATGCGCGGTATCGTTCTGGACAAGTTCTACGTCACCGGTGGTCCGCAGTTGAACCTCAACCTGAGCAACGATTTCGACTACGACAACAAGGATGCAACCGAGGGCTACGAGGAAAAGATTGACGAGGCAAAGTTCACCTTCGGTCTCGCAGTCGGCGCAGGATTCAACATCATCGAAGGTCTCTTCATCGACGTCCGTTTCTATATGGGTCTCATGGATCTCTATCCGGACGTAAAATCCATCAGCGACTACGAAGACGGCGAGATCGTAAGCGAAGGAGACGACTTCTCCTATATCAGCATGAAGGGCGCCAAAATGATGAAGATCAAGGCCGGTCTCAGCTACTGGTTTATCTAACTATCCGCTTTCCAACATCAGGGTAAAACATGAGAACGCTTGCCAGTTTGACCTATAAGGAGTGCCCTCCGATAGTCACCGCCGAGTCCATGCGTTTCTTGGACGGCGACACCAAAAGGAGCCGCGTTTCCAATTCCGGTTTTCATCCTCTCTGGGATATGCAAACTGAACCCGCTGCGTCTGACAGCAACGAGTTCGCCTCCCCGATCGACGCCGGATACGCCCTGATGAAATTAGCCGGCAAGGCCCTCTTCCGCCGCGTCCGTAAAATTCTCGGCGAAGATGCCGAAGGAAAATCCGTCGCCATTTTTGTGGGCGGCGGCAACAACGGCGGCGACGGACTCGCCCTTGCAAGCAACTTGATCGAAGCGGGAATTCCTTGCACCGTCTATTCGCTTGCCAAGGCGGAATCCTTCAAGGACGAAGCATCGCTCGCCTACCAGGATTTTGAGAAGAACGGCGGGAAGCTGGTCTATACCGGAGAACGCTTCCCCGAAAATCCGCACTTTTCCCTCGTCGTGGACTGTATGCTCGGAAACGGCGCGTCCGGAGAACTGCGCCCCGCATTTGCTCGCGCCGTAATCGCCATCGGCGAATGGGGAATTCCCATCCTCGCTGCAGATGCACCCACCGGATTCGACTTCACAGCTCACTGCTGCGGAGTTCCCTGCATCGAAGCTACCGAAACAATGCTCTTCGGACTTCCGCGACTTGACGCCTTCACGCAAGAAGGCGCATGGGCTTTTGGCAGCCCCATCATCGAACCGCTTGACTACCCCGACAACCTTGTCGACAAAATCAGCAGTGGCATATTCCTTGCCACCGAGAAAATGATTCCGGCACTGCTCCCCGACCGTGACGAATTCGGCGACAAGCGCGGCCAAGGTACCGCAATGATTGTGGCCGGCTCCGGGAACATGACCGGGGCGGCAGCTCTTTGCACCAAGGCGTGCCTCCGCAGCGGAGCGGGACTTGTTACAACGGCAACCCCCAAGGCTTTGCTCCCTGCGTTGCAATCAAAACTCGACGAGCCCGTATTCTACGGAATCGGCGACGAACGCACCGACAAACTTTCAATTATGCACCTGATGCAGTTGCAGGACCTCGCCACGCATCAGTGCGCCATCGCCATTGGCCCCGGACTCGGTATTGACACCGAAACGCAGGACGCCATCCGTATGTTCCTGACCGGTTTGCAGACGCCCGTAGTCGTTGACGCCGACGCCATCAACGCGTGCGGTTCCGCCTTCTTCTGCATGGACGGAGGCCCGACGAACGCAATCATTACGCCGCACAAGCGCGAATGGGAACGCAATTTCGGTCCGCTCCCCTCTAACGAAAGTTTCTACCCGGAATACCTGCAACAATTTGCAACGCAGTTCCGCATCACGATAGTCCTCAAGGGTTGCCCCACCTATGTGGCGATTCCCGACGGACGCGTATACGTGATTCCAGCCCGCAACTCCGGCCTTGCCAAGGGCGGTTCGGGCGATGTGCTTACCGGCATTATCACCGCACTACTCGCACAAGGTTTGCCGACAGCAGAAGCAGCTGTTCTCGGCGTACTCCTGCACCAGAAAGCAGGCAGACTTACGCGCGAAAAAATGGGAGCATATGGAATGCTCCCGAGTGATGTCATTGAAATGTTGCCTACTGCGTTCGGCTGCTAAGGCTACTAATGTCATGCCGCACTTGATGCGGCATCTCCTTTTCTACTAAAGTAGTTCAGAAACCAATTTGTCCATCGCGGCTTCGGATTCGGCGCTAAGCGTCGATTTTACCGTCACTACCGTTTCGGCAAGCGTCACGTTCTTGAGCGTGGCGAGGATTTCCGTCATCTTCTTCGCGGCCATCGGGGCCCAGGTGCCGTTTTCCACGACGCCCACCTTGCGGTTGCTGTAGTTCTTTGCCTTCAAGTGGTTCAGGAAGTCTTCCATCACCGGGAAAAGTCCCGCGTCATAAGTAGGAGCTGCCACCACCATGCGATCGTAGCGGAAGGCGTCTTCGATGACTTCGGCCATGTCGCTGCGGGCAAGGTCAGAAACCACCACCTTCTCGACACCGGCGGCCTTGAGTTTTTCACCGAGCAACTCCGCGGCCTTCTTGGTTCCGCCGTAAATTGAGGCATACGCCACGAGCACGCCCTTGTCTTCGGGAGCGTAGCTGCTCCAGGTGTTGTACTTATCGATGTAGTAGCCGAGGTTTTCGGTGAGCACCGGACCATGCAGCGGGCAAATTGTCTTGATGTCGAGCGTGGCAGCCTTCTTGAGCACCGCCTGCACCTGGTTGCCGTACTTGCCTACGATATTGAAGTAGTAACGGCGGGCTTCGCATGCCCAGTCATCCGGGTCAGCATCGTACACGCCAAACTTACCGAACGCATCGGCAGCAAACAAGACCTTCTCGCTCTGTTCGTAGCTGAACAGGACTTCGGGCCAGTGCACCATCGGAGCACCGATGAACTGCAATGCGTGAGCACCGAGAGAAAGCGTATCGCCTTCCTTCACGGTCTGCTTTTTGACCGATTCGGGGAGCGCCATGAACTGCGGCAAGAGCGCGAAAGCCTTCGCAGACGCCACGAGCGTCGCCTCCGGGTACTTCGCCACGAAATCAGCGATACCGCCGGCGTGGTCCGGTTCCAAGTGGTGAATCACCAGGTAATCCGGCTTGCGGCCAGCGAGAGCAGCGTCCAGATTGGCAAGCCACTCGCCCACCTTGTGGGCATCCACCGTGTCCGTCACGGCAATCTTTTCGTCCACAATCACGTACGAATTGTACGCCATACCCTCGGGCACCACGTACTGGCCTTCAAACAAATCCAAGTCGCGGTCATCGACTCCGATGTACTTGATATTTTCGCTAAAGTTCTTCATATAGACTCCTAAAAAATTCGATAAGAATTTAACAATTTATCGAACGTAAATTCCTAATCTTCCAAGAAATACTGCACGTTCGTCACAACGCGGACTTTCTTGATGTACGGCGTATTTTCGTCGCGGTCCTCAATGGAGAACACGCCCTGCGTGGCGGTCTTGATTTTACCGAGCTTGCTATCGGAATCCTTCGCAAACTTTTCGGCGGCAGTGCGTGCATTCTTTGTCGCCTCGTCAATCATGGCAGGCTTGATTTCATTGAGACCGTTAAAGCTATAGACGGTGCGGTACTGGTAATCGCTGCCGCTAAAGGCGATTCCATGTTTCAGGAGTTCCCCCTGTTTTTCCATGGTCTTACGAACAAGTTCTACATCGTTTGTCGCCACCGTTGCAACCACGGTTGCCACGTAGCGATAATTATGTTTGCCGCCACTGTAGAGTTCGCCGTCGGCATCGACAATGGCCGGGGTCGAGTAAGTAATGTTTTCTTTTTTGATTCCGTTTTCGAGCAGGAACTTTTCAAGTATCTGCGACTTGGACTGTAACGTTGCAGAAAGTTCGGCAAGATCATTGCCCACTTCTTTATAAACGATCGGCCAGATCACGAAATCAGCCGGTACTTCGCGTTCAGCAAGGCCGCGCACAAACACCACACGGTCGCGGTCTTTGACGTCAATTTGGGCGCGATAGAAAAAAGCGCCCAGGCACAAAATGGCCACCGCCAAAATAATCGACTCTTTAACTCTTGATTGCATATCTAGCTCCTTTTTTTTCTTTAAATCAATATACAAAATTCTATATATTACCAATGTAAAAAAGGAGAACAAGATGATTTGTCCTAAGTGCGGCAGAAAATACGAAGACGACATGCCCCGGTGCCTGTGGTGTGACGCACCCAATCCTAAAATGAAGAAGCAACCGGAACCCAAGCCTGCTCTGGAACCAACAAAAGAATTTGAACTGGAACCTGTTCAAAAAATTCCCGCCGATTCGAGAACATTCACAGGTCCAGATGACGAGTGTCCGGAATTCTCCGAAACAGCAGAATCCGAAGATGACGGCAAGCCCCGCAAGGGAACGCTTATTTTCTGGATGAGCATCATTCTAGGAGAAGCGGGCGTACACTGCTTTATGAGCGGGAGAACCTTACGAGGATGGTTGTACCTCATTTTTGGCGGAGTTGCATTCGGCTTTTGGGTGGGAGCTTTAAGTCCCTTCGAAATATATTTCCCGGTTGCAGTACACTTCATCATGTACTTTACGTCCATTGCAGTCACCGTACTCACCTGTATTGACGCATGGAAAATCGCACACGGGAAATACACGAACACCAAAAAAGGCTTCAATTACACAGGAGCCAAGTGGATGACGGTCATCACCATTTTAAGCATCGTCTTCAGTGCGGCTTACACATCGATTAGCTTTGTCGGACATGCCAAATCCGGATTCCTGAACATTGAATCCTACAACAAGGACTTGAGAGAAAAAAGCATCAAGAAAACAAGCAAAAGTGATAGCGAAAGCATCGCCGCCGTCATCGAGACTTACATACTAAAGCAGGAACAATTCTTTAAATCGGAGAATAAACTCGGCCGCTTTAAAGAAATTGGCTTTGCAGATACGACAGCTTCCATGTATTTCCAGATACAGGACCTGGGCGCAGGTATCGGCGTCACATACAAAAGCATGTTTGGTTGTTCCAGGAATTCAACGTGGCTTTACACGACTTCCATTCAAGACGGCAAGCTCACTTGGTACACCTCTGCTCCCCAAGACGAAAACTGCAAGGAAGCATTCCCAAAGCTTTACATCTTGACTCCGAATTCTGAATGCGTCAACCAGGAATAACGGGTTAAATTTCTACATTCAAAACATGGCCGAAAAGACTTTACTTTTGCTTGACTCCTACGCGCTTGCGTTCCGCATGTTTTACGCCTATTCGCAAAATCCGCTGAAAAACAGCCAAGGCGAAGAGGTTTCGATGATGCACGGCTACTGGGGTGCGGTGCTCCGCATTCTCGCGAAGCACAAGCCGACGCATTTTGCGATTGCACGCGACGTGGCTCACACCAAGACATTCAGGCACGAACTTTACCCCGACTACAAGGCCAATCGTGGACCCATGCCCGAAGAGATGGCAGCACAGATGCCGCTCCTTGGCGAAAGTTTGGAAGCAAGCGGAATACCGCTCTTGTCGGAACCGGGCTACGAAGCGGACGATGTGATGGCCTCTACTGCCACCGCCGCAATCGAGGCTGGCTTTGATCACGTAGTCATCTTGAGTAAAGACAAGGACATGTCGCAGATTGTTACCGACAAGATTCATCTTTTCCACTTGACAAAAGGCGCCGACGGCATCGACTTTGGACCGGAGCAGGTTCTTGAAAAATACGGACTTCCGCCCGAAAAAATCCGCGACTACTTGGCACTCATGGGAGACGCCAGCGATAACGTTCCTGGCGTTCCGAAAGTGGGTCCGAAAACGGCCATCCAGTTGCTGAACGACTTCGGCGACATGGACAACCTTTACGCGAACCTGGATAAAGTGACCAAGAAAGGTTTGCACGACAATCTGGAAAACAACCGCGAAAAGGCATTCCTCAGCCGCGAACTGGTGACGCTCCAGACCAAACGAGCCTTCAGCGGGAACCTCGACACGCTCGAATACAACGGTCTGCACGTGGACACCTTGGCGCAGATGTTCAAGGATCACGAAATCAACAGCCTGCTTCGCTTGCTAGAGAAAGTTCCGAGTAAGGCGGGATTCGTGCGGGAAGGTTCTGATGGCGCGGAGGGCGTCGATAATTCAACGGACGCAGAAGTGGAACGCGCAGATTTTGCAGTCGATGTTCCGCCGCCGTACATTTGCGTTGATACCGACGAAATCTTTGAACAGATGAAAGCGGAATTTTCCGCATCGTCGCTTATTGGCGTAGACACCGAAACGGACGGGCTCGACCCGATGCAGTGCAACTTGGTTGGGCTCTGTTTGGCCGCAGCCGACAACGATGGCAAAGTAAACAAGGGTTACTACATTCCGCTCGGTCATTCCGACGAAATCGGATTCCCGCTGCCGACAGGCAGGGGCGGCAACTTCGACTTGAACAAAGTCAAGGCATGGTTCTGCACATTTTTCGCCGACATCACACCCGCCGCAGGTTCCGAGACGCCGCGCGCATTCATTTTCCATAACGCAAAATTCGACTTGCATGTTCTCGCACGTGCATTCAAGATTCCGCAATCCGTTATCGACAGCGCAAACATCATTGACACGCTCATTGCCGCCTGGATGCTTTCGCCGGGGCAATCTGGCCTCGGGCTCGACAACCAGGTGATGCAGCGCCTGCAACACGAGATGATTCCCATCGAGAATCTCATCGGACGCGGCAAGAACCAGATTACGTTCAACCGCGCGCCCATCAAGGAAGCCACCGAATACGGCGCCGAAGATGCCGTCTACACGCTTCGTCTGTGGAAACCGCTCAAGCAAGAACTCGAAAAGCTCGACTACGTGAAGTACTTCTTTGAGCAGGAAATGCCGCTGCTGAAAGTATTGTACCAGATGGAATCCGTGGGAGTGGCGATTGATGTTCCGGCCCTCAAGACGCTGGAGCAGGAACTGCAACGCCGCATCGAAAATCTTGAAAAAGAAATCTGCGACATGGCGGGCGTCGAATTCAACATTGGCTCGCCAAAGCAGCTGGGCGATGTGCTTTTTGACACGCTCGGACTCCCCGAAATAAAGAAGCGCAGCACCGACGCAGTCGTTCTCGAAGAGCTCAGCTACAAGGCGCCGCACCCGATTGTCTTTGCCGTCATTGAGTACCGCGAACTCAAGAAGATGCAGAGCACCTACATCTCGGTGCTCCCCACGCTGGTGAATCCGAATACCAAGCGCATTCACACGAGCTTTATCCAGTGGGGTACCGCGACGGGTCGCCTCTCCAGCCGCGATCCGAACCTGCAGAACATTCCCGTTCGTAGCGACCTCGGCAAAAAGATTCGCGCCGCATTCGTACCGCAGAGTAAGGATAACGTCATCCTTGCAGTGGACTACTCGCAGATTGAACTCAGAATGCTTGCCCACTTGAGCGGAGACGAAGCGCTCATCGAAAGCTACAAGGAAGGCATCGACATTCACGCCCGCACCGCCGCCGCGATTTACGGGGTTGGCCTAGACGCCGTCACGAGCGATATGCGCCGCGATGCCAAGGTGGTGAATTTCGGCGTACTCTACGGGATGACGGCCTTCCGCTTGAGCCGCGACCTGAAAATTCCGATGTCGCAGGCGAAGGACTTTATCACCGGCTACTTCGACATGTACCAGGGCGTGCAGCAGTATATCGAAGACATCAAGGCGGCCGCCCACCGCGACGGTTATGTAGAAACGCTTTCGGGCCGCCGCCGCTACATCGCAGGCATCGACAGTTCAGACCGCATGGAATCGCAGATGGCCGAGCGCATGGCCGTGAATACTCCTGTGCAAGGCTCCGCTGCCGATCTCATCAAAATTGCGATGATCCGCATCCAAAAGCGAATCAACGAAGAGCATCTCCCGCTCAAGATGATGCTGCAGGTGCACGACGAACTCGTATTTGAATGCCCCCGCGACCAGGTGGAAGCGATGGCCCAGATGGTGAAGGCCGAAATGGAAGGCGCCATGCAGCTCAAGGTCCCGCTTGTCGCAAGTGTCGGCTTCGGCGAGAACTGGCTAGTAGCACATTAAGCGACCGCTCGTGCCTAATCATACTAAGTACTTACCCGAAGCACTCGCTCTCGCCGACACGACTCGTTAATACGAGTCGCTTTCGGCTCACGAAGCAACCGCTCGTGCCCAATCTTACTAAGTACGGTCTCTAAGCACTCGCGCTCACTTTTCTATCTTTACCCCGTATGGAAAAGAAGCACCCCCTTTATTTTACGATTCACGGTCATTTTTACCAGCCGCCGCGCGAAAATCCCTGGACAGGCGTCATCGAAAACCAGCCCAGCGCACGCCCGTTTCACGACTGGAACGACCGCATTGCTAGCCAGTGTTACAGTCCCAATTCTGCAAGCCGTATTCTTTCGCCGAACGGACGCATTGTCGATATTGTCAACAACTATGACTTTATGAGTTTCAACATGGGTCCGACCCTGATGGGATGGATTCGCACGAACACTCCGGATACCTATAGGCGAATTCAAGAAGCGGACAAGCGAAGTGCCGAGCGACTGAAAGGCCACGGCAACGCAATCGCCCAGGTCTACAACCACATCATCATGCCGCTCGCCTCGCAAGAGGACAAGAAGACTCAAATCCGTTGGGGCATCGAAGACTTCAAATTCCACTTCGGACGCATGCCCGAAGCCATGTGGCTCGCCGAAACCGCCATCAACTTCGAAACGGTGGTGGAACTCATCAAGGCGGGGATCAAGTTCACCATCCTTTCGCCGACACAGGCCGACAAGTTCCGCAAATTTGGCGACTCTCAGTGGACCGGTTGCAGCAACACCGACATCGACACGACTCGCCCTTACCGTATCTACCCGCGCAACAAGGACGGCGTTCTCGTTTGCGACGGCTACCTGGACGTTTTCTTCTACAACCCGTGGCTTTCTTCTGCGGTAGGCTTCGAACACCTGCTCCGCAGCGCAGAAACATTCGGCAGCCGTATCAAGGACGCCTGGGACGAAAAACGCAAGGATCCGCAGTTGGTAAGCATCGGTACCGATGGCGAAAGTTACGGTCACCACGAACCGTTCGGCGACATGTGCGCCGCCTGGCTCTACAACCACTACGCCCCCGACCACAACATGGTCCCGGTGAACTACGGCTGGTTCCTCGAAGAATTCCCGCCGCAGCACGAAGTGATGCTCAAGAACTTCTACAGCGAAGGCTGCGCCTGGAGCTGCGCCCACGGCGTTGGCCGCTGGTACCGCGATTGCGGCTGCTCGACTGGCGGTGGGCCGGGTTGGAACCAGAAATGGCGCGGTCCGCTCCGCGATGCTTTCAACCACTTGAAGAAACTCGACGACGACGTTTTCGTCCGTGAATTTGAAAAGATTTCGGACGTGGATCCGTGGGAAGCACGCAACAACTTTGTCGAAGTGCTGGTCGCCCCCGAAGACGAATCCCGCGTAAAGTCCTTCCTCGCCAAGACGGTCAAGGACCCGAACGACACCGATATGTGCGCAAAGGCCATCCGTCTTCTTGAAATCCAGAAGTTCTGCCTGTTCAGCTTCACGAGCTGCGGCTGGTTCTTCAACGACATCGAAGGTCTGGAACCGGTGCAGAACATGCGCTACGCCCTGCGTGCCATGGAACTTTTGGAACCGTTCCTACCCTATGGTCACCACATCAAGAATGAAGTCATCAGCATTCTCGCCCGCGCCACAAGTAACGAACACAAGTGGAACGGTGCCGAAGTGTTTACGAACTATGCCGAAGAAAAAGTTCCGGTGGTCGTGAAGGAAATGGCCGAACAGGCCGCCATGTTCCACCTGAACTTGGAAGACGATTCCGAAAAGAACAAGAAGATTGTCGCTACGAAGATTGCTTCGCGCAGGCGCCAGACACTCGTTCGCACGGAATATTTCGACAAGTACATCAACGAACGCCGCATTTCGACGGTACTTGCCATCACCGACATGCTCGGCCGCATCAACCTGGTCGTCGCCGATGGCGAAAACGAACAGAACGGGCTTAAGTTTGTTGAAAATCCGAACATGAGCACGCAGGAACTGCAGGCGCTCTACCCCACCGCCTATGTGGTTCGCATGCGCAACCTGATGAGCGACTCCATCAAGCGCATCAACCAGATTTCGACTAAGAAGTACCTGAACGAAATTACGGAATCGTTCTCGAACTTCGCCCTTTCTCACGGGCTTTCGATCGACAGTCTGGCCGACCTCGACCATACCCTGCCGGACACCATGCGCAAGATTCTTTCGCTCGAAATCAACTCCAAGATTCACCACCTGGCACTCGAATACATGGAAAACGACGACCAGAAGGTTTTCGACGAAATCAAGGATTTGATTGAGGAAGCGAACGCCCTGCATACGCATTATTCCTTTGGCGGAACAGGCCGTATGTTCCATGCAAAGCTCATCAAGCTGATCGACTCCGTATTCGAAAGCTTCGATACGAACGCCGTTCATCACATCACGGGACTTATCACGGTTGCCGACTGGCTCAAGCTCGAAATCGACAAGACCACTCTCGAAAACAAGGTGTTCCCCGCTTACCAAGAATACGTGAAATACCCGACCAGCAAGATTTCGGCACTCAAGCCGATGTTCAGCTGGTTGAATTTCGAGGTTTAACCACCGAGGTCAATATGTACAGGATGTCAGAAAAACCGCTCATTCCCGCAGACAAGATTCGCGAACGCGTCGCAACGCTCGCTCGTGAAATTGCCGACGCCTATGACTACGACATCCTGCTTTCGGCCCTTACCGGAGCTTACATGTTCACTGCCGACTTGAGCCGTGAACTTGCAAATGCTCAAGGAGCGAAAGCCACCCATAAGCGAATCGCCTTCATCAAGGCGTCAAGCTATGGTGATTCCACCGAATCCAGCGGCAAGCTCCAGGTGCAGGGCCTTGAAAGGATCCCCCTTCAAGGCAAAAAAGTTCTGATGGTCGACGACATCGCCGATACAGGAACTACACTTCTCGGCCTCACGGATATGCTCAATGAGGCCGGGGCCAAGGAAGTCCGCACCTGCGTGCTATTGAACAAGCAGGAACGGCGCGAAGTTGAAATCAAGGCCGACTTCGTGGGTTTTGATATTGCAAACGAATTCGTGGTCGGATACGGACTCGATTACGCAAACGAGTACCGCACCCTTCCCGAAATATGGACGCTACAGGAGGCTGACTAAATGGCGAACAACGATTTTGATGACGTCCGGCTCCATGCCACTCAAACATTCGAAGCGGTTGAACGCAGCTACAACAAGATTGGTCGCGGCAAGCGTTTCTTGATTAACTTGGCCGTATGCCTGTTGTTCTTTATGGCCGGTTTCATTACATGCAACGTAGTCAACAGCGTTCCAAGCGAAGGCGTCATCGAACGTGTCGCCGCCCAGCCGGATATGCCGAACAAGTGCAAGTACCGCTACGACCGCGCCATGGAATACGCCATTATGCACGAATGCGTTTTCGGGAAAGGCACCCCCAGCAACGAAAAGACGCTGATCCAGCGCGTCAACTACTGTACCTGCGCCCTCGAAAGCGTTCAGAAGAAAAAGCCCTACCAGAAAATGTTCGAAAATAACCTCGTCGATTTTACCTTCAAAATCCGCGAAGAGAATCTCTGCAAAGAAAACAAAGTGATTCCCACCCTAGACGACGAGGAAGAAGACAAGGATAAAAAATGACTATCGAAGAGATTGAACAGAAAATTCGCAGCGAAGCCGAAAAGCTGGTCCACGACGAACCGCTTTCAGTGCTGATGCTCACCGAGCAAGTCCTTAATTGCAAGGACTTTGCCGCGATGCTTTCGGTAACGCTCTCGTGTCAACTCGCTGGCGAAGTGATGGATCGCTCCGAGCTCGAAAAGATGTTCGACCTTCTTTACCTGAAGTATCCTCAACTTCTGAATTGTGCATGCAAGGACCTGCATGCGACCGTTATGCGCGACCCCGCCTGCACCAGCTATCTGGAGCCGCTCCTGTTCTTCAAGGGATTCCAGGGACTGCAGGCCTACCGTGCCGCTCATGCCCTGTGGCTTGAGGGGCGTTCCTTCCCGGCCAAGATGATCCAGAGCATTGTCAGCCGCAAGTTCGGAATGGACTTTCATCCGGCCGCCAAAATCGGACATGGTCTCTTGATTGACCACGCCACCAATATCGTGATTGGCGAAACCGCCGTAGTCGGCAATAACGTGAGCTTCTTGCATGGCGTGACCCTTGGCGGTACCGGTAAGGAAACCGGCGACCGTCACCCGAAAATTGGCAATGGCGTGATGCTCGGTGCCCATGCGCAGCTACTTGGCAACATCCACATCGGAGACGGAGCAAAGATTGGTGCTGGTGCCGTCGTGGTGACGGATGTTCCGCCGCATACCACTTACGCAGGCGTCCCCGCCGTTGAAGTCGGACACCCGACCGACGAAATGCCGAGCTTCAACATGCAGCAGGACTTTACCAGAGACTGCGAGTAAGCAGCAGGAAGTGACACGAACGTGTCATCCTGAGCTAAACGAAACTTAGAACTTTAGTTCTGTAGTTGAGTTAGGTTCGAAGGAGCAAGCGAAACACCTCAAAACGGTCATCCTGGAACGACTGAAAGGAGTGACGGGATCCATTATGAAGAAAGCAGAAAAAATTAAGTTCATCAGCGAGAAGCTCGACGAGCTCTTCCCCGACCCGCCGATTCCTCTGGATTACTCAGACCCCTATACGCTCCTGGTCGCCGTCGTTTTAAGTGCGCAATGCACCGACCTCCGCGTCAATCAGGTGACTAAGGAACTTTACAAGAAGGCGAAAACGCCCAAGGCCATGGTGAAACTCGGCATCGAAAAGATAACCGAAATCATCAAGCCCTGCGGCCTTTCTACCACCAAGGGCAAGAACATTTTCAACTTGTCCAAGATTCTTGTCGAAAAGTACGACAGCGTTGTTCCGCAAACTTTCGAAGAACTCGAAGCGCTCCCTGGTGTCGGCCACAAGACAGCCAGCGTCATGATGATTCACGCGTTCAAGATTCCGGCCTTCCCCGTAGACACGCACATTCACCGCCTCGCCAAGCGCTGGGGACTTTCCGACGGTTCATCCGTTGAACAGACTGAAAAAGACCTCAAGAAAATTTTCCCTGAAAGCGAATGGGAAAAGCGCCACCTGCAAATCATCCTGTTCGGGCGCACTTACTGCAAGGCCCTCGGCCACAAACCCGAAAATTGCCCTATTTGCAGTAAAATCTAATCGTTATTTCGCTGGTAAAACCAATAATAGAAAAGGCTCCAGGCGCCCCACAGCACGCAAAGCCACATTCCCACATAGCCCGCAGTATACACGGCGTTTGCAATCGTATCGTATTTCAGCAAGAGCCCCGTTTCGGACAAAATAAAATTCCAGTCATGAAAACCGTACGGAGCCTCGGCACCGGTACCGCCACTAATCAGAGTCAGTTTCATGTGCAAGGCATCGTCAATATACACCGCCACATCGATAAAGTTTTCGAACGCCCACCAAAGCGCCACCGACGCCCCTAAAATATCGCGCGGTTTAATCCACAACGCAAAGCAGAATACCAGCGGCATGATTATCTGGAAAAGCGATCCACCCAACGAATGCAACACTCGATTTCCGAAAAAAGAAAACACAATATGTCCCGTTTCATGCACCGGCAAGTTCAGGCAATGCAGATACTGGGCTATCCATGCGTCATAACCATCGCGCATCAGTTGCACCGTAAAAATGATCATCAACACGACGAGCAACAATCGGAACGGGATAAAATGCGCCCCGCCAAGCGTTTTGGGGTACAATAAAAACTGAACCACCACGGGCCACGTTCCGGAATCATCCAGGCGAAATGCCGAAGGGGCTTCGCGCTTGACCGTCACCAAGTTCAGCGGAACCTGATCGGTCGCCTTCGAGAACCTTGGTGCAGATCCTGTCTGCCGCTCTTCAAGAATTTTCGGGGTATTTTCGTCCTTCATACGCCTAAATATATATTGTTCGATTTAAAAGACAACACTTTTTTAAACCAAATCTCTACACAAACCCATCCAAAAAATTTATTTTCGTTCCTAAAACAAGGATGTGTATATGAAATCAAACTTTAGAATGGCTGCTATCGCAACCATTTCGGCTCTTGCCGCAACGACCATGACGCAAGCAGCAAGCATTACTGTAGACCCCTCTGACACAAAGCAACAAATCATCGGCTTCGGCGCCGGCTCCGTTTATTATCAAAGCTGGATTACCGCACTCGGCACCACAACGCAAGAAGCCCTCTACGACACCGCCTTCACCGGCCTGAACTTGTCGCTCCTCCGTGTCGGCAACTGGCTGCAGGACGAATCCAAGGGTGTAAGCAAGGACGACATCAAGATCGTAACCGCAGGCAAGAAACGCCTCGGGAGCCACATGAAAATTGAAATGTCCAGCTGGTCTGCACCGGCAAGCCTCAAACCGAGCGGAGACATCAACGGCAAAAAAGACGGTGTCTTCTACTCAGGCAAGAATTCCACATTAAAAGCATCATCTTCCGATCCCTACGGCAAGTACGCCTACCGCGAATTCGCCAGCTGGTGGAAGCGTTCCTACCAGGCCTACGAAGCAGCGGGCATCGCTCCCGACTACATCAGTTTCCAGAATGAGCCGGACATGTTCGCCGAATACGAAGAGACCCTGTTCACCCCGACGGAAAACGACACCTCCGCAGGTTACGCCCAGGCACTCAACGCCATGCGCGACACCATGAACACGCTCGCGAACCCGCCCAAAATTCTTGGCCCAGAACCCCTCGGCATCGGTTACAACAATTTCCAGAAATACGCCAAGGCACTCACCGATTCCAAACTGGACGGCTATGCCTACCACCTATACCATGCCGGCGACGGAAACGACAATTCCCTCGCGAACTACATGAGCCCCGAAAACTTCCGCAGTCCCATGAAGGCTATCGCCACCAGCTACGGTTCCGACGCACGCCCCATCATCATGACCGAATTCTGTTCCATGGCAGAAAACGGCAAGGAAGAATACATGACAGGCCTCGCACACATTATGCAGGTTGGCTTTACCGACGGCAAGCTCAACGGCTACATCGCCTGGGAACTTTTCTGGGGCGAAGGCAAGGGACAGCTGATCGGAGTCTGCACCAAGGGCTGGGGTAGCTGCACCGAAGACCAAATCAACATCAGCCCCGAATACCACGCCATGCGTCACTATTCCAAGTTCGTGAACCCGGGCTGGAAAGTGATTAGTTCCACGAGCGACAACAGCAATCTATATACGGTCGCATTCCGCAGTGCAAACGGCGACTCAATCACTGTGGTAGCCATCAACAAGTCCGCAGCAACGGAACTGAACATCCCCATCGACAACTACACCGCCCTCTACGCCGTGCAATCCGTCGAGAACGGCGACAAGAGCAAGGAAATTTCGCCCAAGGAATCAATTCCTGCCCCGGCAAAATCCATCACGACCGTCGTGTTCCTTTCGGATACCCCCAATAGCATCCGCACCCCTGCCGCATCGAACTTGGTCAACGACCAGAACGCCACCGCCAAGGTGTTCGACCTGAACGGCAACCTCGT
>Ga0256406_1001284_pt1 | contig 41352 bp, 31 predicted proteins | sample RumenRJG_03DNA_FD_185986 | JGI IMG/M metagenome (GOLD analysis project Ga0256406, IMG submission 185986) | Bovine rumen microbial communities from Lethbridge, Alberta, Canada - RJG_03 | ecosystem: Host-associated > Mammals > Digestive system > Stomach > Rumen | place: Canada: Alberta | collected... | reverse complement strand
TCGGCTGGCGGCATTCTTGCGCTGGTCCTTGTCCATGTCTGCCATCCGTCTTCCTTTCGCTCGCCCGGTGTGGTCCCGCTTGCGCGGCGTGGTCCGGTGGGTCGGCGTTTTCCGGTGAATCGGCGCGGCGGGTTGCCGTGGGCACATGTTACGCCATCGGACGCACGGCGGAGAGCGTCCGCGCCGCCTCCTCGCCCGCCGCGCGAGACTCCCGCCTGGCGTCCTCGAGGCGCCTAAGGGAGAAGGACAGCTCCTCCGGAGGCCCTGCCAGCCGCACCCCGGCCGTGGGCTCCGTGCCTGCGGGCTCCGTGCCCGTGGGCTCCGTGCCTGCGGGCTCCGTGCCCGTGGCGGACTCCTGCCCCGAAGCTTGCACGGAGCTGCCCGCGAGCTTGCGCCAGATTGGTAGCGCGGCCTCCACGACCTCGCCCAGCGCGTCCGTCATCGAGGCGTCGGCGTGTCGCACCAGGGTGAGCGCGGCCGCGGCCTGCTCCGCGAGCAGGCGCGAGGCGGTAAGCTGGTCGGCCCTTGCGGCCAGGTCGCCAGAGCGCCCTGGCGTCGAGGTGGCTCGCAGCCTCGCGGCGGCGGCGAGGCTCGCGAGGTCGTGCGACTGCCCCGCCAGGTCGCGGAGAAGCGCGTCCAGCGCGCTCTGCTCCTTGAGAAGGGCGGCCTGCCGTAGCTTGAGCGCGACCTCCGCGCGGTCGACGAGCTCCGGTGCGAGCGCCCCGTCGGTCCCGGCGGCCCCAGCAGACCCCGTCGCTCCGGCATGTCCGGAGGTGGCCCCGCGAGCTTCGCCGCCGGCACCGCCGGCAGGCTCGCGTCCGGCGGGGGAGTACCTGGTGCCAGGGCGGCGAAACGTCCGTGCCAGGCGGGCGAGAAGGCCGTCGCGTTCCGGGGCGTCCGCACCGCGGCCCCCGTCGTCGTCCGCGCCGCGCCGCGCGCCGTCGTCCCAGGTCGCCTCGGCCAGGCTCGCCAGGGCGGCGTCCGCCTCGTCTGCCAAGCGGCGCGCATTCGACGAGCGCAGCACCTCGAGTGCGGCGTCGACGGTTCTGGCCACGTCGCGGCGACGTCCCTCGCCGAACCCGGAGACGCCGAGCGTGGTCGAGGTGTCGATGCTGGCGGCGAGGCGTGCGACCGCCGCGGCGTCGGCACCCCCAGGCGCGCAAGGCTGGGCGGGCGTGCGGGGCGCGGCTGTAACGTCGGGTGCGCCGTATCGGGCGCGAGTCCCTGGCTGGGTGTTGTCGGGCATAGCTTTCCCACCTCTTTTCCTGGCACGAGTCTACCCTGTCGTCTTGCTGGCCCAGGCGAATCCCTGCGGAGAATCCGTAGGGTGGAGTGCCAGAATGTCAGGGGCCTGACGGTTTCGCCCCCGACATGCTCCAGCATGTTCCGGGGCCTGCGGATAAAGGTGATAGAAATGATAGAGTGCCTGGTCGTCGGTCTGGGCGGCTTCCTCGGCGCCGTGATGCGCTACCTCGTAGGGCTGGTCCCGGTCGGAGCGCAGGGGGGCTTTCCTTACAAGACCCTCGCGATCAACGTCGTCGGCGCGTTCGCGATCGGCGTCGTCGTCGCCTTTGCGGCACGTGGGGTGGTGAGCCCGCGATGGGAGCTCTTCCTCAAGGTGGGCATCTGCGGCGGGTTCACGACCTTCTCGACCTTCGCGCTCGAGTGCGACCAGCTGGCGGCCCGTGGCTCCGCGGGCCAGGCGGTGCTCTACGTCTGCCTGAGCCTTTCGCTCGGCATGCTCGCGGCCTTCATCGGACAGCGCGTCGCGGGGTAGGGGGCAGCCGGGATTCGTCGTCACGGCTGGCGGGGCGCGCCTGCGCTCCGGCCCGGCCGACCCGGACCAGCGGCTCGGACGCCCCCGGACGCGCGCCGCCCCGCCCCCCGGACGCAATTCCCTCGGCGGGGTTCTGCATTTGGGCGAGTTGTGGACGGGTCGGGAGGCGCGCGGCGCCCGCGCGACGGAGGGCGCGCCCGCCCGCGCCAGCGTTTGCCCAGGATTTGGCGGCCGTCCCCTCCGCCGGCCGCCTCGCGGCCCGCCCCGACCCGTCCCCAAGTCGCGAAAATGCACGGCCGGACGTGAAGGCCGCGCCGGGCCCCTGAGCCGGCCCCGCCCGACGCCGCCTGCCACGCCCGCGGCCCCCGCCCCGCTCGCCCTCCGCCCTCGTCCGCCCGCTTCTCGGCGGGCACGCCTTGTACTAGAGTGTCCCTGTGGCGCGGCTCCGCGGATCGGCCGGAAGGTCCGCCCCACGTGCCACGTCCAGTACGGAGAGAGGAGCGCCCATGGCGGAGCCCGGCGTCACGAACCCCGGCGTCACGAACCCCGGCGTCACGAACCCCGGCGCAAAGGTCGTCCGCGCCTACACCAGGCAGGCCCTCCCCATGTGGGAGGAGCTCAAGGAGAAGGGCCGCTACTTCGTGCGCGAGGAGTACGTGCGCGCCAAGAACGACACAATCTCCGACTACTACCTCGAGCTCTACCGCTGGTGCACGGCGGCTGCCAAGCGGCACGGCGTCAGGGTCCCCGAGGGGCTGACGCTGCCCATCTGGCTCTCCCTGAGCGAGGCCCAGCGCCTCTCGCCGTCGGCGGACACGGTCTCGCTCACGCTGGACGTCCCGCGCGACGAACTCTGCATCATCGACTACAACAAGTGGGGCTACCGCGTGAACGACTTCTATGTTCCCAAGGACGAGGCCGACGAGCGCGCGCACAACCAGGAGCTCCAGAAGCGCGGCATCAGCAACGAGGCCATGCTCATCATGGGACACCTGGGCAACTACTACCCGGACATGAAGCGCAAGGTCATAGCCAGCTGGGACAGGGTCTTCACTCCGAACGAGGACATCGACCAGAACGTCGGCGTCTGCTGGGAGATCCTCCCCGAGTGGGTCGTGGACGCGAAGGTGGGATGCGAAGATGAGTGATAGCGAGCCGCAAGCCCCGGGCGAGAAGGACGTCGAGCCCCAGGCGCCCGCGGCCAGCCCCGACACGATTGTGCTCTGGACCTGCCAGGCGCCGGTCGTCGTCGAGACGATCCGCCGCGACGGCGTGACGCACGTGAAGCGCGAGTACGTCGAGCGGAAGTACGGCGACGCGGCGTGGTCGTTCGAGGTGGCCTACGGCTTCTTCCGCCAGGGGGCCGAGAGGATCGTGCCGAGGCCCGCGGAGGCCGAGTCCGCCATCTGGGCGTACCGCCGCGAGGCCTACGCCTACCCCACGCCCGGCTGCTACTCGCTCATGCTCGAGGTCCCGCGCGACCAGTGCGTCCTTTTCGACCTGCGCGTCTGGAACAAGATCCTCTCGCTGCGCTACGTGGGGGAGTCCCGCAAGGAGGAGCGCGCGTTCGAGCACGAGCTCGAGCGGCAGGGCGTCAAGCAGCCCAGCGAGCTCTTCTCCACGCCGTTCTACCCCGTGCTCAAGCGCAAGGTGACGGACAGCTGGCAGCGGCTCTTCAACTCGGCGGAGGGCTGCGACGACGACTACGTCCAGGCCGGCCTCTGGGAGATTCGCTCCGAGTGGGTCAAGCACTGCGTGAGGCTCGAGGAGGTCTAGCGCGGCCGCAGGTCTAGCGCGTCCGCGCCGGCCGCCCGCGCTCGCCGCGCCGGCGCGACTGCTTCGGCCCGCGCCGGCCGCCCGCGCAGCCCGCGCCGGCGGCCGTCTGCGGCTCGCGCCTAGCGTGCGAGAAGCTCGCGCTCGTTCGCGGCGATCCTGGCGCTGACCTCGCGCCAGGCGCGCACGTCCTCCTCGCTGATGCCGGCGAAGCGGGCGGCGTCGTAGTCCGCGAGCGAGGTCCTGATGGCCTCCTCGACCGGCGCGGCCTTCTCGCCCAGCACCACGTGGACCACGCGGCGCGACTCCTGCGAGGCGTCGGTCGCGGCGGTGGGGCTCACCGTGTGGGGCTCGCGCTCCACGATCGTGTCGACGAGGCCCTTGCGCGAGAGGCGCGTGAGCTGCGCGGAGAGCGAGACCGTGTTGGTGTCGAGGTACTCGGCGAGCTCGGCCTTGGTGCAGCCGTCGGTTATGGTGACGAAGGCGAGCGCGCGGGCGTCGGCCAGCGACAGGCCGAACTGCGTCGCCACCGTGTCGAGGTAGCGCTCGAGCAGCTTGTCCGCGAAGAAGGCGTCCGCCACGGCGCTGTTGGCCATGGTCTGCCCCACGTGCACGGTCATGCGCTCCTTGCCGAGCCGCTTGGTGCCGGGCAGGCCCGGCGTGGCGCCGCCGTCGCCGGCGAACTGCAGCATGAAGGCGTAGATCTCCGGCTTGCGCACGGTGTACTCGTCCTTGTCGTACACCTTCTTGTAGAAGTCGCGGTAGTACTGGATCACGTTGAGCTTCATCTGCACGGTGCTGGCGAAGGTCCCCTGGGAGACGAGCGACCCCTCGGTCTTGACGTAGTAGTAGAGGGGCACGCCGAGCGGGTAGATGGAGCGGCAGCGCAGCACGTACTCCATGTTGAAGATGAAGTCCTCCGACCAGCTGATGTCCGGGTCCATCCTGAGGTGGTGCTCCTCGAGGATGGAGCGGCGGAAGAGCTTGTTCCACAGCACGCCGTAGTAGAAGTCGGCAGGGTTGCGCATCATGAGCTCGGCGTACTCCTCGCGCGAGACCGGCCGGTCGAAGTCGATGTCGCCCTTGGGGGCGACGCGGGTCCCCACGACGCGGTAGAAGTCGCAGATGACCATGTCGACGTCGTAGTCCTCCATCGCGTGGACGAGCAGGCGCGTCGCCTCCGGGGAGACCCAGTCGTCGGCGTCCAAGAACTGCACGTAGTCGCCGCGCGCCTCGTCGAGCGCGCGGTTGCGCGCGCGGGAGACGCCGCCGTTTCCCTGGTGGATCGCCCGCACGCGGGGGTCGTGCGCGGCGTAGTCGTCCAGGATCCGGCCGGAGGAGTCGTCGCTGCCGTCGTCGACGGCGATGAGCTCGAAGTCCGAGAAGTCCTGCGCGAGGATGCTGTCGATGCAGCGGCCCACGACCTTCTCGGCGTTGTACACGGGCACGATGATGGTGACCTTCGGCATGGTTGGGCTCCCAGCAGGCTCGGGACGCCGCGCGCCCCCGGTTCGCGTGCGCCATCCATTGTAGCCAAGCGGCCCCGGGCCCCGCGTGCGGGCTGGGGAGACCGCCGGGCGCGGGCGACGGAGAAGGACCTCGGCTTGCGGTATCATCCACACAACAGCCAGCGCCGGAGGGGGACTATGGACGTCGGGAGAGGCGGGGCGGGCCCTGCGTCGGGCGTCGCCTTCGCGAGCGACTTGGACGGGACGCTCTGCCCCCAGGGCTCGTGGAGCCGCTTCGACGCGGCGGACGTGGCCGCCATCCGGGAGCTCCAGCGTGCGGGCGGCCTCTTCGGCATCTGCACCGGCCGCTCGGCCGGCGGCGTGGCCCATGCGCTCGAGCGGGGAGCGGCGGACGTCACGCTCGACTTCCAGATCGTCGCGACCGGCGCGCTCGTGCTCGACGGGGCGGGCCGGGAGGTCTTCTCCTGCCGGGCGGACCCCGCGGCCGTGGAGCGCGTCGTCGACCGCTACCTGGGAAGGCTCCCCCTCGTCGTGCAGGCCGGCGACCACATGTGCACCTTCGGCGAGCCCACGCGCGACCAGGTCCCGATCAGATCGGTGGCCGACCTCGGCGACCGCGTCCTTGGCGTCTCGCTCGCGGCGGGCTCGCCTGCGGGCGCCCGCGAGGTCGCCGCCTGGGTGAACGCGGAGCTGGGCGACAAGCTCGTCGCCTTCGAGAACGTGCGGAACGTGGACGTGGTGGCGCGGGGCTGCTCCAAGGGCCGCGCCGTGGACGTGGTCCGTCGCCACCTCGGGGCGAGTCTGGTCGCGGTCATCGGCGACTCCTACAACGACCTGCCCATGTTCGCGGCGGCAGACGTCGCCTTCGCCTTCGCCGACTCGCCGCGGGAGGTGCGCGAGAAGGCCGACCGGCTGGTGGGGTCGTTCGCCGAGGCGGTCGCCGCCCTCCTCGGTCCGGGCCGCGCCTAGGCGGCGGCGCGCGACTCCGGTCCGAGCCGCGTCCGGCCCGCGCAGCGTCCGGGCCGCGCGTCCTTCTCGGCCTAGGCGGCGGCGCGCGATGCGCGCAGGCGGCCCCTCGCGCGCTTGCGCCCCTTGTTGGCGCCCTTCGTCCAGACGTCGGGGTTGAGCATCACGAGCACGGGGAAGAGCTCGAGCCTGCCCGCGAGCATGTCGAACATCAGCACGGCCTTCGAGAGGTAGCCGTAGGTGGAGAAGTTGCTCATGGGGCCGACGACCTCGAGGCCGGGGCCGATGTTGTTGAGCGTGGCCGCCACGGCGGAGAAGTTCGTCCCAAAGGAGAAGCCGTCGACGGAGACCACGAGGACGGAGAGGGCGAACACGAACACGTAGAGGATCAGGAAGATGTAGACGGAGCCGACCTGCTCCTCGGAGACGGGCTCGCCGTCCATACGGACCTTCATCACGTTGTGCGGGTGCACGTAGGAGCGGATGCCCCTCTTGGCGGCGCGCAGGAAGATGAGGATGCGGGAGACCTTGAGGCCGCCGCCGGTGGAGCCGGCGCAGGCGCCGATGCACATCAGGAGCAGCAGGACCTCCTTGGAGAGGGAGGGCCACAGGTCGAAGTTGGTCGTGGAGTAGCCCGTCGTCGTGATGATCGAGGCCACCTGGAAGAGCGCGGCGCGCACGCACTCGCCGGCGGAGGCGTACATCCTGAGCGTGTCGAAGGAGATGATCACGATGGCCGCCAGGATGATGCCCAGGTAGGCGCGGACCTCCTCCATGCGGAAGGCGTCGCGGGCGCGCCTGGTGGTGAGCAGGTAGTAGAAGGAGAAGTTCACGCCGAAGGCGATCATGAACACGGAGGTGACCACCTGCTGGAAGGGCGTGTAGGAGGCGCAGGAGTCGTTGAGGACGCCGAAGCCGCCCGTGCCGGCGCTGCCGAAGGTGATGCAGAGGGCGTCGAACCAGTACATGCCGGAGGCGAGCAGGATGAGGATCTGCACGATGGTCATCACGAGGTAGATCCGGTAGAGGATCTTGGCCGTGTCGCGCACGTGCGGCACGAACTTGGAGACGTTGTAGCCGGGGCTCTCCGCCTTCATGAGGTTCATCTGCGAGCCGGAGCGGACCGGGAACATCATCAGGATGAACACGAGCACGCCCATGCCGCCGATCCAGTGCGAGAAGCTCCTCCAGAAGCGCGTCGCGTGCGAGAGCGCCTCGACGTCAGAGACGATGGAGGCGCCGGTGGTCGTGAAGCCAGAGATGATCTCGAACAGGGCGTCGACGTAGTTGGGGATCTCGCCGGTCATCACGAAGGGCAGGGCACCGAACAGCGACAGCACGAGCCAGGCGAGAGAGACGGCGACCATGCCGTCCTTGGTGTAGATCTCGGTCTCGCGCGGCCGCCTGGCCGTCCCCGCGAAGCCGATCGTGAGGCAGATCAGCATGCAGAGCAGGAAGGCGAAGCCGGTCTGCTCGTGGAAGACGAGGGCGATGAGGCAGGGGAGGGCCATGATGGCCCCCTCGACCCTGAGCACCCAGGCGAGCACGTAGCGAATCATCGGGTAGTTCATCTGGGGGACACTCCTGCCGTCAGGCGAGGATATCGTGAATATCCTGGAACCCTATGTTGGTGGTTATTACGATGACCGAGTCGCCGCTGCGGATCACGTCGGAGCCGCTCGGCACGATCAGGTTCCCGTCGCGGAAGATGCCGGCCACGAGGACGTCCCTCTTGAGGCGCATGTCGGCCAGCCGGACGCCGGTCACGACCGAGTCGTCCTTGATCTTGAACTCGAGCGCCTCCGCGCGGCCGTCGAGCATCTTGTACATGACCTCGACGTTGCTGCCCATGCCGTTGCGGGTCGCGCGCACGTAGCGCACGATCGACTCCGCGGTGATGGTGCGCGGGGAGACGATGGCGTCGAGGTTGAGCTTCTTCACGACGCCGTTCACCTCCATGTGGCTGAGCTTGGTGACCACCTTGTACTTGATGATGTCCCTGGCGTACAGCGACAGGATGATGTTCTCCTCGTCGATGCCCGTGCCGGCGAGCATGGAGTCCATCGTCTCGATGTGCTCCTCCTTGAGGAACTCCTGGTCGGAGCCGTCGCCGTGGATGATGGTGGCGTTGGGGAGGAGCTCTGCGAGCTCCTCGCAGCGCCTGTAGTCCTGCTCGATGATCTTGGAGCGGATGCCCACCTCGTCGAGGATCTGCGCGAGGTAGAAGCTGACCTTGCCGCCGCCGATGAGCAGGGCGTTGTGGACGCGGTCCTTCTGCATGCCCATGCGGCGGAAGAACTCGTCGGCCACGCCGGGCATCGCCATGATGGAGAGGATGTCGCCCTCGCGGGCCTCGAAGGAGCCATCGGGGATGATCACGTCGTCGCCGCGGCGCGCCATGCAGACGAGGACGTTGGTCGAGAGCCTCTTGGAGAGCTCGCGCAGGGGCATCCCGACGAGGCTGCAGCCCTCGGGGACCCTGAAGCTGATGAGGCTCGTGCGGCGCTTCGCGAAGCTGTAGACCTCTGACGCCTGCGGGAAGCGCAGGAGGTGCGAGGTCTCGAGCGCGGCCTCGTACTCGGGGTTGATGGTCATCGAGACGCCGAGCTTCTCCTGCAGGAAGTTGCGCTCGGCGGAGTAGATGGGGTTCCTGACCCTGGCGACCGTCCTGCAGCCGCCCGCCTTCTTGGCGAGGACGCAGCACAGGAGGTTGACCTCGTCGCTCTGGGTGACGGCGACGAGCATGTCGGCATGCTCGATGCCCGCCTCGGAGAGCGTCTTGAAGCTCGTGGCGTTGCCCACGACGCCCATCACGTCGTAGATGGTGGAGATGCCGTCCACCCGCTCGGCGTTGGTGTCCACGACGGTGATGTCGTTGTCCTCGTTGACGAGCTGGGCGGCGATGGTCCTTCCGACCTTGCCGCAACCGACCACAATGACCTGCATGGCGACTCTCTCTCGGCTTGGATGATACGGGCGAATTATAGCAGCGCGGTCTCGGGGGGAAGTCAGACACTTGTCTAGTTTATAATGATGCATTCAAATGACGCAAAGCGGCCCCGGCGCGAGCGCGCCCGGGCGAGGCGAGAAGAACCGGGGGTCTCACATGGCGGAGTTCATCTACCAGATGGAGCGGGTCCGCAAGGACTACGACAACAAGGTCATCCTCGACGACGTCACGATGGGGTTCTTCCCCGGCGCCAAGATCGGCGTCGTGGGCCCCAACGGCATGGGCAAGTCCACCCTGCTCAAGATCATGGCCGGCGTGGAGGACACCACCAACGGCGAGGCGCGGCTGAGCGAGGGCTACACCGTGGGCTACCTGCCCCAGGAGCCCCAGCTCGACCCCACCAAGACGGTCAAGGGCAACATCGAGGAGGCCTTCGGCGACGTGCTCGCCAAGGTCGCGCGCTTCAACGAGGTCAGCGAGCAGATGGCCGACCCCGACGCGGACTTCGACGCCCTCATGGCCGAGATGGGCGACCTGCAGACCCAGATCGACGCGGTGGGCGGCTGGGACCTCGACTCCCAGCTCTCGCAGGCGATGGACGCCCTGCAGTGCCCCGACCCCGACGAGGGCGTCGAGCACCTCTCCGGCGGCGAGCGCCGCCGCGTCGCGCTCTGCAAGATCCTGCTCGAGGCGCCCGACCTTCTCCTGCTCGACGAGCCGACCAACCACCTCGACGCCGAGAGCGTCCTGTGGCTGGAGCAGTTCCTCAAGAACTACCAGGGGGCGGTGCTGGCCGTCACGCACGACCGCTACTTCCTGGACAACGTCGCCGAGTGGATCTGCGAGGTCGACCGCGGGACCCTCTACCCCTACAAGGGCAACTACTCCACCTACCTGGAGACCAAGGCCGCCCGCCTCGAGATGGAGAGCAAGCAGAACGCGCGTCGCGCCAAGAAGATGAAGAGCGAGCTCGAGTGGGTGCGCAGCTCCCAGAAGGCCCGCCAGGCCAAGAGCAAGGCGCGCCTGGCCGCCTACGAGCAGATGGAGGCGGAGGCCAAGAGCGGCCGCGAGGTCGACTTCACGGAGATCCACATCCCGCTGGGGCCGCGCCTGGGCGCCAAGGTGCTCGAGGCCGACCACCTGCACAAGGCCTTCGGCGACCACGTGCTCTTCGACGACCTCACCTTCAGCCTGCCGCGCAACGGCATCGTGGGCGTCATCGGCCCTAACGGCGTCGGCAAGTCCACGCTGTTCAAGATGATCGTGGGCAAGGACGTTCCGACCTCCGGCACGCTCGAGCTGGGCGAGACGGTCAGGCTCTCCTACGTCGACCAGAACCGCGAGGGCATCGACGGCGACAAGACCGTCTGGGAGGTCGTGTCCGACGGCAACGACTTCATGCGCGTAGGCGACCAGGAGATCCCGAGCAGGGCCTACGTCTCCGCCTTCGGCTTCAAGGGCACCGACCAGCAGAAGCGCGCGGGCGTGCTCTCCGGCGGCGAGCGCAACCGCCTCAACCTCGCGCTCACGCTCAAGCAGGGAGGAAACCTCCTACTGCTCGACGAGCCGACCAACGACCTCGACACCGAGACGCTCGAGAGCCTCGAGGAGGCCCTGCTCGAGTTCCCCGGCTGCTCGGTGATCACGAGCCACGACCGCTGGTTCATGGACCGCATCTGCACGCACATCCTGGCGTGGGAGGGCACCGACGAGGACACCGGCGCCTGGCACTGGTTCGAGGGCAACTTCGCCGACTACCAGCGCGACCGCGAGAAGCGCCTGGGCCCCGACCTCTCCAAGCCGCACCGCCTGCACCGCAAGCTCACGCGGGACTAGCCGGGGGGCCGCCTCGTGACCGCGGGGGACTACGCGCGCTGGACCGCCCCGCTCAGGGCCCGTCCCCGGGCCCGGGCGGCGCTGTTTTGCGCCAACCGGGCGCTCACCCTCCTGGGCTACGCCCTCTACCCGCTGCTGCTGGTCCTGGCCTGGCTCTGGGCCAGGCCCCTCCTCTGGCGCGCCCTCGTGGTCGCGCCCGTCGCCTTCGTGGCGTTCAGCCTCCTCCGGGCGCGCATCGACGCGCCCCGGCCCTACGAGGCGCTCGACATCGACCCGCTCCTCGCGCGGAAGGGGGGCGGGGTCTCCTTCCCCTCCCGGCACGCCTTCTCGCTCTCGCTGATCGGCATGTGCTGGCTGCCCCTCTGCGCGCCCGTCGGCTGGGCGATCGTCGCTGCCGCCGCGCTGCTCGGCGTGGTGCGGGTGCTCGGGGGCATCCACTGGCCGCGCGACGTGGCCTGGGGCCTGGCGCTCGGCGTCGCCTGCGGGCTGCTCGTCTGCCTGTAGGCGAGAGCCGCGAGCTAGCCGTCCTGCTCGGTCGTGCCCGCGGCCTGCGCCTGGTAGGCGGCGAGCTGCGGCGTGAGGTCGATGTCCATGTCGACGAGGGTCCGGATGCCGTCGACCGTCCCGCTCGAGCTGTACTGCCAGATGCCGAACGCGAGGTCCATGACGGGACGCGTGTCGTAGCAGGCGTACCAGAAGCCGTAGGGGGCGAACTCCTCGAGCCGGAGGTGGCCGAGGTCGGGCTTGTTGCCGTAGACCATCGCCCGGTAGCCGCCCTCCTCGACCCTCTCGCAGAAGGCGTGCACGATCGCGTTCATCTCGTCGTCCGTGAGGCCATGGACGCGCGTCGCCTCGGCCGAGGTGGGCTCGAGGTCGAAGGCGACGGGGTAGTTGAGCTCGGCGCCGCGCAGCTGGGCCAGGACGAAATCCGCCTCCTCCCGGGCCTCCTCCACGCTCACGGCCTGGCTGTAGAAGTATGTGCCCACGTCGAGACCGGCGGCGCGGGCCCCGGCGAGGTTGGCGGAGAAGTACGCGTCGGCCCCTATCGCGCCGTTCTCGGTGCCGCGGTAGCCGACCCGCACGATCGCGAAGCTGACGCCGTCGTCGGCGACGGCGTCCCAGTCGATGGCGCCCTGGTGCTCGGATACGTCGACGCCCGTGCGGCTGACGTCCTCGCCGCCGACGATGTAGTGGTAGCGGCCGTCGACGCCCACCGAGAGGCGCCCCCACTCGTAGGGGTTGGCGTAGGTGAGGCCGGGATCCTCGAGCCCGAGGCTCACCTGGGCGTCTGGGTCCATGGGCCTGCGGCGGGCCGTGAGCGAGCGGAAGAGGTCGTAGCCCCCCGCGATGAGGGCGGCCAGCGCGAGGACGCCGATCGCGACGCCGACGGCGCGCAGCACGGGGTGGCTGCGGGAGACGCTGACGCGGAGCCGCTCGTGGGCCGGGCGCCTGCCGCGGCCCCGCGAGCGCGTGGTGCGAGAAGAGCCCGCGCGCGGGGAGGTGCGCCCGGCGCGCGTCCGCGCCGCGGGGCGCGAAGCGGTGCGGGAGGAGCCGGAGCGGGAGGTGCCGGAGCGGGAGATGCCGGAGCGGGAGGTGCCGGAGCGCGGGGAGGGCGAGCCGCCACGCGACCTGCCGCGGGAGGAGGCCCCTCCCGCGGCGCGCGAACCCTGGCTCCTCCCGCGACCGGCGCCCATGAGCTCCGCGGTCCTTCTCGCCCCGGCGCTACCTGACGCCGTAGCGCTCGTAGTAGGCGTCGATGGCGGCCTTGCAGTCGTCGTCGATCACCACGCGGCCGGCGACCTCGTGGTTGTGGAGGAGGCTCGTGACCTCGGACATGGTGACGATGGACGCCGTGGGGAAGCCGTACTTGTCGGAGATCTCGTCGATGGCGGCCTTCTCGCCGCCCTTGCCGACCTCCTGGCGGTTGAGGGAGACCATGAGGCCCACGACCTCGACGTCGGCGGCGGCCTTGAGCTTGGGGTAGGTCTCGTCGATGGACTTGCCGGAGGTGGTCACGTCCTCGACCATGACCACGCGGTCGCCGTCGGCGAGGGTCGCGCCGAGGAGGCTGCCCTTGTCGGCGCCGTGGTCCTTGGCCTCCTTGCGGTCGGCGCAGTAGCGGACCTCCTTGCCGAAGAGCTCGTCGAGGGCGATGGCCGTGGCGACGGCGATGGGGATGCCCTTGTAGGCGGGGCCGAAGACGACGTCGAAGTCGAGACCGAAGCTCGCCTCGATGGCCTTGGCGTAGTAGGTGCCGAGCCTGTGCAGCTGCTGACCGGTGACGTAGGCGCCGGCGTTCATGAAGAAGGGCGACCTGCGGCCGCTCTTGAGGGTGAAGTCGCCGAACTTGAGCACGTCGCTCTCGACCATGAACTCGACGAACTCGCGCTTGTAGTCTTCCATGGGGCCTTCCTTAGGTGTCGTGTGCCGTCCGGCCGCTCGTGGCTAGTCCATCGAGATGGCGTCCACGATGGTCTGTATCGCCCTCGTCGCCTCGGGCAGGGGGTAGAGCGGGAAGTCGTTGTTGAGGCCGCGGCCCTCCACCAGCTCGGCGTGGGCGCCGGTCGCGCGGACGCGCTCGTAGAAGAGGCGGGCGTCGGGGTAGAGGATCTCCCTCGTGCCGGTGAAGACGAGCACGTTGCGCAGGCCGTGGACGTTGCCGTTGATGGGGGAGAGGTGGTAGTCGTCGAGGTCGGTGTCGCCCGCCCAGAGCTTGGCCACGCGCCTCATGCCGAAGGCCGAGAGGAGCGGGTCGTTGGGCTGGTAGGCGTTGACCAGCGGGTTGTTGAGCGTGGCGTCTACCCACGGCGAGATGAGGACGAGGTGGGCGGGCTGCTCGGAGCCCTCCTCCGCGAGCTGCTCCGCGAAGGCCGCCGCGATCCCGCCGCCCGCCTCGTCGCCCATGAGGGTGACGTTCTGGGCGCCGAACTCCGCGACCGTGTGGTCGTAGAGGCCCTCGATGAGGTCGAAGGCCTCCTTCCAGCGGTGGTCCGGGGCGAGCGGGTAGAGGGGCACGATGACCTCGGCGCGCGACTGGCGGGCGATGGAGTCGAGGAAGTGCCAGAGGTTGGAGTCCGGCTGGCCGAGCAGCGAGCCGCCGTGCAGGTAGATGACCGCCCGGTCGTTGAGGTCGCGCTTGTTGAGCAGGAAGGTCTGCATGCCGTTGAAGCTGCGCTCCTCGACCGGGACGCGGAAGCTCACGATCTTGTAGTGGAAGTCGAGCGCGGCGGGCATGGAGTAGCGCTCGGCGTTGGCCCTGGCGCTCTCCAGGATGTAGTTGTCCCAGGTGACGGGCTCGTTCATGCGCTTGCGCGTGCCCTTGAGCCAGTAGTAGATCTCCGACGCGGTGCCCATGTTGGAGCGGTGGAACACGCCGTGCGAGACGGCCGTGAAGCCCGCGAAGAGGCCGGCGGGAACGCAGGCCGCGACGCCCGCTATCTTGAGGGCCCTGCGCAAGGGGGCCTTGCTCTTGGAAGCCATGTCTTCTCCTCGTCTCCGATGAGCGCCCCGAGCGCCCCGGGCGCCTCGACGGTCGCGTCCGGTCCCTCGGGGCCATTCTCGTAAGCGTAGCAGGATGGGCGCCCCGGCGCCACGCCCGCGGCGGGGCGGCGCCTGCCGGGTGGGGCGGCGTCGGGTGCGTCGTGTACGCGTCCGCCCGGGGGCGCTACGCCCGCCGCCCGTCCGCGCCCCCGTCGAGCTCGCGCTGGGCGAGCATGACGTAGGTCTCCGCGTTCCGCCTGTTGGCGACGACCTCGTCGGGGCGCAGGGCGCGCACCACCCTGGCGGGGCTGCCGAGGGCGAGGTGGCCGTCGGGGACCTCGGTCCCCTGCGTCACGAGGGCGCCCGCGCCGACGATGCAGTCCCTGCCGACGGTCGCGCCGTCGAGGACGATGGCGCCCATGCCGACGAGGGAGTTGTCGCCCACGCTGCAGCCGTGCAGGATCGCGCCGTGCCCGACCGTGACGCCCTCGCCGAGCGTGACGGGGAAGCCCTCGTCCACGTGGATGACGGCGTTGTCCTGCACGTTGGAGCCGGCGCCGATCGTGACCGGGGCCTCGTCCGCCCGGATCACGGCGTTGTACCAGACGCTGCAGGAGCCCGCCAGGCTGACGTCGCCCACCACGCGGGCGCCCTCCGCGACGAAGACGCCGCCCTCGCGCCAGCCGTCCGCGGCCGCCGCGCCCGTAGCTACCGCGTCGCCCTCAGCTGCCGCGTCGGCCGCGGCCGCACGTCCTTCTCGTACCATGAGTGCCTCCCGTCCTATGCCCCCGCCGGGGCCGGTCGCGCCCGCGCCCGTCCTGGCCCTCAGCCGGGGGATGCCGGCGGCGGGGCCGGCCGCCGGGCGCCGATGTTGGTATGATTCTTGCATTATCCGGTCGAAAGGTGCGGTCGAGACCGCGTTTCCGCACGTGGGCACGGCGGGCGGGGGAACCCGGCCCGCTCGTCACGTCCTGGGAGGTAACATGGCATACGGAGAGACCTATCTCGGCAAGGGTACGCCCAAGCTCGGCTTCGGCATGATGCGCCTGCCGAAGCTCGAGGACGGCTCGATGGACCTGGCGCAGATCGAGCAGATGGTCGACAGGTTCCTCGCGGCGGGCTTCACCTACTTCGACACCGCCTACGTCTACGACGGGGGCGCCTCCGAGCGGGTCACCGGCAAGGCGCTGGTCGAGCGCTACCCGCGCGACTCGTACACGATCGCCACCAAGGCCAACGCCTGGCTCGGCAGCCCCACGGAGGAGGAGGTCAAGCAGCAGTTCGAGACCTCGCGCGAGCGCCTGGGGGTCGACTACTTCGACTACTACCTGCTCCACGCGATCCAGGCCAACAACGCCAAGACCTACGAGGACTTCGGGCTGTGGGACTGGGCCCGCGGCCTCAAGGAGAAGGGCCTCGTGAGGAACTGGGGCTTCTCGTTCCACAGCTCGCCCGAGCACCTCGACCGGCTCCTCACCCAGCACCCGGACGTGGACTTCATCCAGCTGCAGGTCAACTACGCCGACTGGGACCAGGAGAACGTCTGGAGCCGCCGCAACGTCGAGGTCGCCGAGGCCCACGGCGTGCCCTACACGGTCATGGAGCCGGTGAAGGGCGGCACGCTGGCGGTCCCGCCGCGCAAGGTGCGCGAGATCTTCGATGCGGCCAGCTCCCAGGCGGGCCCGGACGCGAGCTACGCCAGCTGGGCGGTGCGCTTCGCCGCGTCCCAGCCGGGCGTCATCACGGTCCTCTCGGGCATGAGCACCCTGGCGCAGGTCGAGGACAACGTGAGCTACATGGCGCCGGGCACGTTCGCGCCGCTCGACGAGGGCGAGCTCGAGTGCGTCCGCGCCGCGCGCCGCGCGCTCGACGAGAGCGAGCAGATTCGCTGCACCGCCTGCCACTACTGCTGCGACGGCTGCCCGCAGGGCATCCCCATCCCCGACTTCTTCTCTGCCATGAACTACAAGCTGGTGTTCGAGGACGAGGCCTCCGCTCGGTCGCGCTACCGCAGCGCGGCGGACAAGGCCGGCGTCGAGGCCGGCGACTGCATCGGCTGCGGCCAGTGCGAGGGCGCCTGCCCGCAGGGGCTCCCGATCATCTCCTACCTCCAGCAGGTGTCCGAGGTGCTCGAGTAGGCCGGGCCATGGGCGAGAAGGACGGCGCGGCCGCGAAGGGGGCCGCGGGGACGGGTGGCGCGGCCGCGGCGACGGCCGCGGGGACGGGCGACGCGCTCCGGAGGGGCGTGGCGCTCGTCCTTCTCGGCGCCACCTGCTGGGGGGTCAACGGCACCATCTCGCAGGCGCTGATGTCTGGCTACGGCGTCGACCCCATCTGGCTCACCACGGTGAAGCAGCTCGGCAGCTTCTGGCTCTTCCTGCTCGGCGCGCGCGTCGTCACGCCCGGCCGCCTGACCGAGGTCGCGCACGACCGTCGCGCCCTCCTCCGGATCCTGGGCTGCTCGATCACCACGATCATCCTCCTGCAGGTCTCCTACATGCAGGCGATCCTGTGGACCAACTCGGGCACGGCGACGGTCCTGCAGTCGCTGAACCTCCTCATGGTGCTCGCCTACGTCTGCGTGCGCCTGCGCCGCGCCCCCAAGCGGCGCGAGGTCGCGGGCATCGCCCTTGCCTTCGTGGGCGTCTACCTGCTCGCGACCGGCGGCAACCCCACGACGCTGGTGCTCCCCGCGCAGGGCCTCGCGTGGGGGCTCCTCACTGCGCTCGGGCAGTCGCTGCTCTCGATCGTGCCCGTGAGGCTGGTCGAGAGGTGGGGCAACCTCGTGGTGAACGGGCTCTCCTTCCTCTTTGCGGGCGTCGTACTCGCCGTCTTCTGCCGGCCGTGGGAGCGGGTGCCGTCGCTCGACGCGGCCGGCTGCGCGCTCCTGGCGGCGTCCGTCCTCGTGGGGACCTTCGGCGCCTACGTCTTCTACATGCAGGGGCTGAAGGCGGTCGGCAGCCTCAAGGCCACGATGCTCGGCACCGCCGAACCGGTCGTGGCTGCCCTGACCTCGGCGCTGCTGCTCCACACGTCCTTCTCGCCCACGGACCTCGCGGGCTTCGCGCTGATCATCGCGATGGTCTTCGTCACCGCGTGAGCGCGCCTGCGCCAGGTTCGCGCCAGGTCCCGCCAGGTTCGTGCAGGGGCCGCGCCAGCCGCGCGCCTGTGGCGGTGCAGTGCCGCTTCCGCGGTGGGGGACCACCCGCCGCATGTTGCGGTATCGTTAACGGGTTCTCTCTTTCTTTCGCTACCCGACTAGGGGGGGAATCCGTTGAACCGTACCAAGATCGCGTCGCTCTATGCCGGCAAGGAGGGCTTTGCCGGAAAGGACGTCACCGTCGCGGGGTGGGTCCGCTCCATCCGCGACATGAAGAACTTCGGGTTCGTCGTGCTCAACGACGGGTCGTGCTTCAAGGACCTGCAGGTGGTCCTCAACCGCGAGGAGCTCGCCAACTACGACGAGGTCACCTCGCTGACCGTGGGCTCCGCGCTCATCGTGGAGGGCACGCTCGCGCTCACGCCCGACCGGCCGCAGCCCTTCGAGCTGAAGGCGGCCACGGTCGTGGTCGAGGGCGCCGCTGAGCCCGACTACCCGATGCAGAAGAAGCGCCAGACCCGCGAGTTCCTGCGCACCCAGCAGCACCTGCGCAGCCGCACCAACCTCTTCCGCGCGGTCTTCCGCGTGCGCAGCGTCGCGGCCTTCGCCATCCACACGTTCTTCCAGGAGCGCGGCTTCGTCTACGTGAACACCCCGATCATCACCGCGTCCGACGCCGAGGGCGCGGGCGAGATGTTCCGGGTGACCACGCTCGACCTGAACGACGTGCCCAGGACCGAGGACGGCAAGGTCGACTGGAGCAAGGACTTCTTCGGCAAGCCGTGCAACCTGACCGTCTCCGGCCAGCTCCAGGCCGAGAACTTCGCGATGAGCTTCGGCGACGTCTACACCTTTGGCCCCACCTTCCGCGCCGAGGACTCCAACACCCGTCGCCACGCCGCCGAGTTCTGGATGGTCGAGCCCGAGATGGCCTTCTGCGACCTCGCCCAGGACATGGACGTCGCCGAGGACATGCTCAAGTACGTCATCCGCTACGTGATGGACAGGTGCCCGGACGAGCTGGACATGCTCAACAGGTTCGTCGACAAGGGCCTCAAGGAGCGCCTCGAGCACGTCGCCTCCAGCGACTTCGCCCGCGTGAGCTACACCGAGGCGATCGAGGTGCTCCAGGCCGCGCGCGACGCGGGCCACGAGTTCGAGTACCCCGTCGAGTGGGGCGTGGACCTGCAGACCGAGCACGAGCGCTACCTCACGGAGCACCACTTTGGGCGCCCGACCTTCGTGACCGACTACCCGGCCCAGATCAAGGCCTTCTACATGCGCCTGAACGACGACGGTAGGACCGTGGCCGCCGCCGACTGCCTCGTGCCGGGCATCGGCGAGATCATCGGCGGCTCGCAGCGCGAGGAGCGCCTCGACGTGCTCGAGCGCCGCATCGAGGAGCTCGGCATGGACGAGTCCCAGTACAAGTACTACCTGGACCTGCGGCGCTACGGCGGCTGCCACCACGCCGGCTTCGGGCTGGGCTTCGAGCGCCTGGTCATGTACCTGACCGGCATCGACAACATCCGCGACGTGCTGCCGCACCCGCGGACCGTCGGCAACGCCGACTTCTAAGGCGGGCTCGGCGGGCGGGCGCCCGCGGGGACGAGCCTCGCATCGTCGCAGGTAGGGGGCGTGCCGGAGAGGTCCGGCGCGCCCCTTTCCCATGGGGCGCGCCTGGGGCGCCTTTCGGGGTCCTGGATGCCGCCTCCGGCCCATGACCTTCTCCGTACAGGGACATTACGAAACAGAAAACTCATTAAATTACGGCAACGCCAAACCACGTACAATGGCAATTATGAAATATACATAAATCGAATTCTTCTGTGGTATGCTGGGGCGAGTAAACGGAGGGAGTGTTGCTAATGTACGAGGTCGGAGACTACGTCGTTCATCCTGGTCAGGGAGTGTGCAAGGTGCAGGGGGTGGCCGAGGAGCCCCGCGCCGTGTACGAGCTGCTGCCGATAGGCCAGCGCCATCCCATGCGCATCAGCTTCCCGATCGCCTCGGAGTCCAAGCTGCGACCGGTGCTCTCGCACGACGAGGCGGTCAGCATCATCGACGGCTATCCCGAGATGCCGGTCGAGGAGTTCACCTCCAGGAGCAACGCGCTCGAGGAGGAGCACTTCAAGAACGAGATCCGTCGCGGCACCTGCCTCGACTCGGTGCGCATCGTGAAGACCTTCCGCGTCCGCATCGCCGAGACCAAGGCCCGCAACAAGAAGCCGCCCGTGGCCTACGAGCGCATCCTCAAGGAGGCCAGGCAGCGCTCGCTCGAGGAGCTGGGCGTGGCGCTCGACATGTCGCCCGAGGACGTGCAGGTCCTCTTCGAGCAGCGCGTGAGCGAGGGCGAGGAGAACTAGCCGCCCGCCGAGGGTCGCCGGCGGGAGCGGGCGGGCGCACCGCGCGCCCGCAATTCCGAGGGGGTGGGCCTGGCCCGCCCCCTCGGTTCCTCTGGACCGGCCGCCGGCCGCCCGGCGCGCCTCGCCGCCACATGAACGGGAAGTCTCAATTTCGGGTCCTCGGATGCCCGCCCCGGCGCGAGGCCCTACAATGGCGGGACCACAAGCCGCGCCGGCGCTCGGCGCAGCTGGCAGGCCTGCCAGCGCGCTCGCGGCCCGTCGCAGGAGGCGACGCCAGCCGCCCGGGCCGGGACCGAAGGGACCATCATGGCAACAACCGACGAGAGCACCAAGAACCTCGCGATCGTGACCACCCTGGGCAACGACCGCTCCGGCATCGTCGCCGCGGTGTCGCAGGCGCTCGCGGACGCGGACGTCAACATCATGAACATCTCGCAGACCATCATGGACGGTATCTTCACCATGACCATGCAGGTGGACCTGAGGAACACCACGCAGGAGTTCACCCGGATCCAGGAGGCGCTGAACCGAGTGGCCAAGGAGATGAACCTCCAGATCGTGATGCAGCGCGAAGAGGTGTTCAACTTCATGTACCGGCTGTAGGCCGGCGAGCGCGGCCTGAGCGCCGCGAGTCAGCGGCAAGCGCGCCGCGACCAAGCCGCAGCCGCCAGGGGCGCGCCGCGAGCCGACCGAGAACCCGCCGCCGAAGACGAAGGGGGCACCGATGATCGAACCTCGCCACGACAACCGCATGCAGGGGCCGGTCCTTCTCCCCAAGGACACGAGCGCCTTCGAGCACGTGAGGGACGCCTACCCCATGCCGAGCGTCGCGCTGGGGCGTCCGCCCGTCTCCGACGAGCTCTACTGCGGCTACCAGCGGGTGGACCAGATGCCCGCCGAGCTCTACAGCCGCTACGACGTCAAGCGCGGCCTGCGCAACTCCGACGGGTCGGGCGTGCTCGTCGGCCTCACGACCATCTCGAACGTGCACGGATACAACAAGGTGGACGGGAAGGTCGTGCCGGACGAGGGCCGGCTCACGCTGCGCGGCTACGACATCGCCGACCTCGTGCGCGCGCCGCAGGAGGAGAACCGCTTTGGCTATGAGGACGTCGCCTACCTGCTGCTGACGGGGTCGCTGCCCACCGAGGCCCAGCTCGACGACTTCAAGGCCCGCATCGACTGCAGGCGCAACCTCCCTGAGAGCTACCTGCACGTCTTCCCGCGCACCACCGCGTCGACGTCGATCATGAACGTGCTGCAGCGCTCGACGCTGCTGCTCTACTCCTTCGACCCCAACCCCGACGACACCTCGCCCGAGCACGAGATCGACGTCGCGATCTCGCTCCTGGGCCGCCTGCCGCGCGTGGCTGCGGTCGCCCATGCGGCCGCGCACGCCGAGCGCAACGACGAGCGCCTCGTCGTGCCGCCGGTGCGCGAGGGCTACTCCATGGCCGAGACCGTCCTCGACGTGCTGCGCAGCGACGAGGGCTTCACCCACGACGAGGCCATGCTGCTCGACGTTATGCTCATGCTCCACGCCGAGCACGGCGGCGGCAACAACTCGACCTTCACGTGCAGGGTCCTCTCGTCCTCCGGGACCGACGCCTACTCGGCCTACTCGGCGGCCATCGGCTCGCTGAAGGGACCCAAGCACGGCGGCGCCAACTACAAGGCGGGGGAGATGATCTCAGACATCGCCTACCACGTGCACGACTGGAGCGACGACGAGGAGATCTACGCCTACCTCGCCAAGATTCTCAACAAGGAGGCGTTCGACCAGTCCGGCCTCATCTACGGCCTGGGCCACGCCGTCTACACCGTGACCGACCCGCGCGCGACGCTGGTCAAGCGCTACGCCCGCTCGCTCGCCGCGCAGAAGGGCGTGGAGGAGAAGCTCGGCCTGATCGAGAAGGTCGAGCAGCTCGGGCCCAGGGCCATGCGAGAGGTGCGCGGGATCACCAAGCCGATCAGCACCAACATCGACCTCTACACCGGCTTCGTCTACTCCATGCTCGGCGTGCCGCGCGACATGTACACCCCGATCTTCGCCATCGCCCGCATGGCGGGCTGGGCGGCCCACCGCATGGAGGAGCTCTACGGCTCCGGCCGCATCATCCGTCCCGCGTACCGAAGCCACATGGAGGAGCTGACCTATGTCCCCCTCGCAGAGCGCTCGTAGGGCCGCCACCGGCGGCGGCCCCGCGTCGCCCGGCGCGCCTGCCATCGTCTTCTCGGACCTCGACGGGACCTTCGTCCGCACCGACAAGACCATCCCCGAGCGCAACCTCGAGGCCCTCGACCTCCTCGCCTCGCGTGGCATCCCGTTCGTCCCCTGCTCTGGCAGGGCGGCCTCGGCGCTCCCCGAGGCCATCGTGGCGCACCCCGCCTGCCGCTACGCCATCACCGCCAACGGCGCCTCCGTCACCGACCTCGGCTCCGGCGAGGTCATCCACGGCGTCCCGCTGGACCGTGGCAGGTGCCTCGCGCTCTATGGGCGCGTGGCCGACAGGAACGTGACCTTCGACCTCTTCGCGGACGGCAGGATCTACTCCGAGCGCGCCCGCTACGAGGCGCTCAAGGGCTTCGGGCTCACGCCGCACGAGGCGCGCTTCATCCTCTCGACCCGCACGCCGACCGACCTCACGGTCCCCGAGATGCTGCAGCGGGTGGGGACGCTCGACCGCGTGACCGTCTTCTGGAAGGACCGCGCCGACCGCGACCTCGTCGTCGCGGCGGTCGAGCAGGACCCGGCGCTCGCGTGGACGACCTCGAGCCCCCAGAACCTCGAGATCAGCGCCCGCGGCGCGTCGAAGGGGGCGGCGCTCGCGTGGCTGTGCGGCCACCTCGGCGTCCCGGTGGCGCGCGCGGTCGCCTTCGGCGACATGGACAACGACGTCTCCATGCTGGAGGTCGCGGGCGACGGCGTCGCCGTGGCAAACGCGCGCGAGGAGGTCCGCGCCCTGGCGGACCACGTCTGCGCGAGCAACGACGAGGCCGGGGTCGGCCACTACCTCGAGGCCCTTCTCGCCCGGGGCTAGCCCACCTGGCCGGCGCCCGCGCAGGCCAACGTCCCTGTCGTGCGCCTGGCACATCTGGCACCTTCCCTGCACGGGGTTTGCATCTTCTCCCGGGACGCATAGGATGGGAGTGTTATGCAAGCACCGAGGAAAGGAACCCCATGGCAGAGGATGAGAAGCAGCCGGCCGACGCTGCGGCGAAGCCGCTGAGCGAGCTGGCCAAGTCGTTCGTGACCGTCCCCGCGGACAAGACCCGCACCGTGAGCGACCCCGTGAGCAGGCGCCTCACGTGGGAGGCCGCGGGCGAGCGGATGGACTACGAGGCGACGGTCGCCCACCTCGACGTGCGCGACGACACGGGCGCCCTCGAGGGCAGGATGTTCTCCATCACCTACGCCAAGCTGGGCGAGGACGGCCTCCCCATGGCGGGCCGGCCGGTCACGTTCTGCTTCAACGGCGGTCCCGGCTGCGCGTCCGTGCCCATCAACTTCGGCGGCATGGGTCCGCGCCGTGTCGCGACCGACGGCGTCAACCACCTGCCCTCGAGCGCCAAGGTCGAGGACAACCCCTACACGCTGCTGCGCGAGAGCGACCTGGTCTTCCTGGACGCGCTCGGCACCGGCTACTCGCCCCTCGCCGAGGGCGCCGACACGAGCGCGATCTTCGGCGTGGACGGCGACGCCGACGCGTTCTGCCGCGCCATCACCGAGTGGCTCGAGCAGAACCACCGCTGGCAGAGCCCCGTCTACCTGTTCGGCGAGTCGTACGGGACGGTGCGCAACGCGGTGCTCATGCGCCTTCTCGGTGAGCGCGGCGTCAAGCTGACAGGCGTCACGATGCTCTCCGCGATCTGGAACTGGGTGCAGGTGCAGCCGGGCGAGGACCTCTATTACCTGGGCATGCTTCCCACCTTCGCGGCTGCCGCGCAGTTCTTCGGCAAGGCCGGCGCGGGCGTGGACGCCGACGAGTGGTTCGACAGGGCCATGGCCTGGACGGACGACGTCCTCGCGCCGGCGCTGCTCAAGGGCGACCGCCTCGGCGAGGAGCGCGAGCGCGAGGTCGCGCGCGAGATGAGCGAGCTCATCGGCCTGGACGAGAGGCTCATCCTGCGCAGGCACCTGCGCGTCTCGCTCGAGGACGTGCGCCGGGAGCTGCTGGCCGACGAGGGGCGCGTGTGCGGCCGCCTCGACATGCGCTTCTCCTCCGACGCGCCGGGCTATGCGCAGGACGACTCCTCCTGGTTCGCGGGGGAGGACGCCGCCGACGACGCCGTGAACGCCGTCTGGAACACCGCCTTCCGCAGCTTCCTGTCCGAGATGGGCTACAAGGCGCCGGCGCGCTACCTCGACAACAACTACTACCGCGTGGGCGTCAAGTGGAAGTGGGCGCACGAGGAGCCCGGCACCGGCGGCGCGGCGGGCGCGCCTAACGTCACCGTGGACTTGGCGTGCGCGCTGAGGCGCGACCCGACGATCAAGCTCGCGGTCCTCGGCGGGCGCTACGACGCGGCGACCACCTACTGGAACAACGTCTTCGAGCTCTCGAGGCAGTTCCTCTCCCCGCAGCTCAAGGAGCGCGTCGAGTTCCACCGCTACGGCTGCGGCCACATGGCGTACGTGGACGTGCCGACCTTGCGGCAGATGAGCAAGGACATGGAGGCCTTCTACCGGAAGGCGTAGGGGCGATCGGGCCCGGGGACGCGCCAGGCGCCCCCGGGCCCCTCACCTTACGCGCCCCTGCCGCCCTGCGCGAACCTGCGGACGAGGTAGCAGTGGTGGATCTTGGGGTTGCGCGAGAAGTCTTCGGGGATCGTTCGCGCCGTGATGTCCTCGACCTCCACGCCGTAGCGGCGCAGGTACTCCACGTCTGGCTTAAAGCTGCGCAGGTTGCAGCTGAAGACGCAGGTGCCGTTGCGCGTGAGCAGGCGGCTCACGCCGATCAGCAGCTCCGCGTGGTCGCGCTGCACGTCCCAGCTGCCGTGGTGCATGCGGTCGGAGTTCGAGAAGGTCGGGACGTCGCAGAAGACCAGGTCCCAGCGGTTGGCGGTCCGGCGCTGCTCGCTGATCCAGGCGACGACGTCTGCCTGCACGAACTCGTGCTCGGGCCCGGTGAAGCCGTTGCGCGCCATGTTGCGCCGCGCCCAGTCGAGCGACGGGCGGCTCATGTCGACCGTGGTGGTGTGCTTGGCCCCGCCGTCGGCCGCGTAGCAGGTGGCGGTCCCGGTGTAGGCGAACAGGTTGAGGAAGCGCTTGGACCCCTGCGTCTGCTTGGCCATCTCGCGCACCAGCGCGCGCGTCTCGCGGTGGTCGAGGAAGATCCCGCAGTCGAGCCGGCTCTCGAAGTTGACCTCGAAGGTGAGCCCGCCCTCCTCGACCAGGTGCGCCCCCGGGGGCGTCATGAGGCCGGGGTCCTGCGCGCGACCGCCGCGCGAGGAGTGGGGCCCTACCGCCCTTCCCCTACCGAGAAGGACCTCGCGCCCGGACGCCCCGCGCCCGGCCTTGCGGCTTGCCCCGCGCCCTGCGCCGGCGCGGCCACCCGCGGCGCCTGCCAGCTTGCCCTCGTCCGCGTACTGAGAGCCGCCCTTGGCGCGGCTGCGCACGCGCAGGAAGACGTTGCGCGGCGCGACGTCGAGAACCTGGGGCGCGATGGCGAGCACGTCCATCAGGCGCTCGCGCGCGACCAGCGGGTCTACGTCCTTGGGCGCGCGGTACTCGGAGACCCTAAGCCACCGGCCCTGCTCGCCCGCCCCCTGGTAGAGCTCGATGGAGACGGCGTAGTCGGGCAGGTCCGTGTCATAGACGCGGTAGCACGAGACGTCCTCGCGCTTGGCCCACTTGCGGCGCTCGCGGGCGACCTTCCAGAGGCGGTCGGCGAACTGCTGGCTCGTGGGGAGCATCACGGGGACCTCGCGCCCGTCCTTGAGCCTGGCGACGGGGCGCTCCCCGCGCTCCGCCGCGAGGTCGAAGGTGCAGAGGACTCCCTCGTCCTGCCCCAGGTAGATGGCCTCGCGCTCCGTGGCCGTCGCGCCGAAGGCGGCCTCGGCGGCGCCGTCGCGCGCGATGGTCGCCAGCAGGGGGACGCGGCCGCACCTCTGGGTGGCGCGGGCCAGCTCGGAGAGGGCGACCGCCTCCTCGGCCGCGTCGCCGGCGTCGATCCAGGAGAGGTCGCAGGCGATGAGGGAGGAGGGCCCGAGGCTTTGCGCCGCGTCGCCGAGCTCCGAGGCGGAGAGGTAGCGCGGACGGACGCCGTGGATGCCCGCGGCGCGCAGGAGCTGGGTCGCGGCCTGCTCGCTGCCGCGCCGACCCTCGAAGCAGACGAGCTCGAGGCCCCCCACTGCGTCCGTGCCGCCCGCGGCGCCACCCGCGGCCGCGCCGAAGCGCCCGCCCTTCTCCGCCCGCTCGTCCGCCTCGTCGAGCAGGGCCTCCCAGGTGGCGGCGTCGTGCCCGAGCCAGCCCTCGAAGCCCCAGCGCGTGCGGAGGAGCCCGGGCGCGCGGTCGAGCGCCTCCGAGGCGGCCTCGACCAGGACCGTGCCGGCCCCCGGGAAGAGCACGAGCAGCCGGGCCTTGTCGTGCCGCACGCAGCGGAACCAGCCGCCGGCGGCGAGCAGGGCGGCCGCGTAGTCGGGGCGCAGCGGCGCGATCGGCGCCGCCTTGCCGCGCGCGGTCTCGTAGCCGCGGCGGAAGAGGGGTGCGCCCGAGAGGTCGATGGCCACGGTCGCGTGGTCGCGCGAGACGCGCACAGCGATGGTGAGGTCGGGGTCGGCCGGGTCCTGCGCGGGGCGCGCCCCGCGGCGAGCGAGCAGCTGGTCCGAGATGGCGTCCTTGGAGCGCAGGGCCGTGAACTGGGTATTCCTCAGCTCGGCGTTGGTTCCGTGCGCGTCGATCGCGAAGGTGGCCCCGGGTGCGAGGTGTCGCGTCCAGTCGATCGAGCCCATCCCGGCGTAGAGGGCGTCGGCGTCCGTGGCGTCGATGCGTGCGAGCGTGAGCATCACGCGCGAGGCGAGGCGCGACCAGAGGCAGGCGCGGTAGGCGCCCTCCAGCCCGCCCTCGAAGGAGACCTGGCCCTTGAGGGGCCTGACCTGGGTGATGCCGAGGGAGGCGAGCTCTGCCGCCAGCAGGCGCTCGAAGCCCTTGGGGCACGTCGCAAAGAAGTTCATCGGGACACCTTTCGCCCGTCTTTGGAGAAGATCGTGCCACCCATGATACGTCGCGCCCCCGGGGCCGACGCCGCGCGCGCGGGCGGCCACAACAACAACGTGCCGAGGGCCGCCACCGCAACGTGGCCGCCCTCGCGCGCAATCACGTCTACAATGTGAGCATCAGGTTGTTAAGGGGTACATGGACGCGCCCCGGCACGGGCTCGCCCGCGCCACGGGCGGCGCCCTCGGACACGACAGGAGGTTGCCAGGATGGACAAGGACACTGCGGCTAAGGTCCAGCTTTGGAAGGACAACGTCACCGAGCCCGATCTCAAGGCGGAGCTCGACGAGCTTCTCGCCGGCGACGAGGAGAAGCTCAACGACGCCTTCTACCGCGACCTCGAGTTCGGCACGGCCGGCCTGCGCGGCACGCTGGGCGTGGGCACCAACCGCATGAACGTCTACGTCGTCGCCCAGGCGACCCAGGGCGTCGCCGACTACCTCAACGCGCACTACGACCACCCCACGCTCGCCCTCGCGCGCGACTCGCGCCTCAAGGGCGAGGACTTCCAGAAGGTGGCGGCCGGCGTGCTCGCGGCCAACGGCATCCACGTCTACGTGTACCCGCGCATCGAGCCGGTCCCCACGCTCTCCTTCGCCGTGCGCTACCTCCACGCGTCGGCCGGCATCGTCCTCACCGCGTCGCACAACCCCGCCCAGTACAACGGCTACAAGGTCTACAACGACAACGGCGGCCAGATCGCCAACGAGGCCGCGGACGAGATCAGCGCCTCCATCGCCAAGACCCCGGTCTTCGGCGGCGCAAAGATGATGGACTTCGAGGAGGGCCTCAGGCAGGGTCTCATCGAGTGGACGCCCGAGGACGTGCTCGACAACTTCATCGCCGCCGTCAAGAAGGTTTCCGTCCCCGGCTTCAAGGCGCCTGAGGGCTACAAGGTCGTCTACACCCCGCTCAACGGCACCGGCATGGAGTGCGTGACCCGCATCCTCAAGGAGATCGGCGTCGACGACGTCGAGGTCGTCCCGGAGCAGAAGGACCCCGACGGTCACTTCCCGACCTGCACCTACCCCAACCCCGAGTTCCGCGAGGCTCTCGACCTGGCGCTCAAGCTGGCCGACAAGGTCAAGCCCAACCTCGTTGTCGCGACAGACCCGGACGCCGACCGCATGGGCACCGCGATCCCGCACGACGGCAACTACGTGCTGCTGACCGGCAACGAGATGGGCGTCCTGCTCATGGACTGGCTCATCAAGATGGCCGAGCAGCGCGGCGAGGACCCCAAGGCCAAGGTCGCGGTCTCCACGATCGTCTCCTCCGTCATGCCCGACGCGCTCGCGCGCGACCACGGCTTCGAGATGCGGCGCGTCCTCACCGGCTTCAAGTACATCGGCGACCAGATCGACCAGCTCAAGGACGAGGGCGAGGAGGACCGCTTCCTCATGGGCTTCGAGGAGTCCTATGGCTACCTCGTCGGTACGCACGCGCGCGACAAGGACGCGATCGTGGCGGTCGAGATGTGCGTCGAGATGGCCGCCTACTACGCCGAGCGCGGCATGGACCTCTATGAGGCCATGGAGGAGCTCTACAAGAAGTACGGCTACTACCTCAACGGCACGGTCAACGCCCAGTTCCCGGGCGCTGCCGGCGCCAAGCGCATGGCCGAGATCATGGACGGCCTCCGCAAGAGCCCGCTCGAGGAGATCGCCGGCTACAAGGTCGTGGGCATGACGGACTTCGAGACCGCTCCCGAGATGCCGCGCGTCTCCGGCCTGCAGAAGGAGGCCCCGCAGCACCTGCCGGCGGCCAACGTGATCGAGTACCGCCTCGAGGACGACAACAAGGTCATCTTCCGTCCGTCCGGCACCGAGCCCAAGGTCAAGGCCTACCTGTTCGCCAAGGGCGCCACGCGCGCCGAGGCGGAGGAGGTCCGCGCCAAGCTCCAGGCCGCCTCGGAGGCCATCCTCAAGTAGGGCATTCACGCACGAGCCATACGAGAAGCCCCTCGCGCCAGAGACGCGAGGGGCTTCCTTTAGGTAGGCTTCCTCTGCTGTCGCCGCTGCTTGTCATCGGCTCGCGTTCCGAGGTCCGCACCGCAGGCGAGCGACGTCGAAGGACGTGCCTCCCACCGTGGCTAGTTGCCGCTCTTGGTCAGGCCCACGTAGTTGCCGGAGCCGCTCGAGGTCGAACCGGAGGAGGAGCTGCCGGAGCCCGATCCGCTCGAGGTGCCGCCCGAGCCCGAGGAGGAGCTGCCCGTGCCGGAGGCGCTCCCGCTGGTCCCCGAGGTGGAGGACCCGCTGCCCGAAGACCCCGTCCCGGAGGAGCCCGTGCCGGAGGCGTTCGTCCCGGAGGTGCTGGAAGAGCCCGAGGTGGCGCTGCCGTTGGCGCCTGACGTGCTGGTGCCAGACGCGCTGGTGCCGCTCGACCCCGCCTTGGACTGCAGTGACGCCAGCGACTCGTCGGTGACGGAGAGCAGCATGAAGGAGGACGAGTAGTTGGCGATGGTGCCTGCCGCCCAGGTGCGGCTGGAGATCGAGGAGGACGTGGGGTCGAAGAGGATGACGGAGCCGTCCGAGTCGACGCCCACCGCGAGCGCCCAGTGCTCGTCGGCGGTCAGGGAGTTGGCCTTGAGGTGGACGGCGATGACGGAGGACTCCGAGAGGTAGCCGGTCAGGTTGCTCGAGGAGACGGACAGCTGGCTCGCGGTGAGGCCCGCGCCCGTCGCCATCTTGATCATCGCGTCGAGTGCGGAGTCGCCGGTGCTGGTGGTCGACGAGTCGGAGCTCGTGGTGGAGCCGTCGGAGTCCTTGGAGCTCGAGGAGTTCGAGGAGCTGCTCGTACCGTTCGCCTTTGAGGTGCCGTTCGTGCTCGTCTGGGACGAGGAGTCCAGCGAGGCGAAGTTGGCGGCCGTCATGTTGTTGAGGCCGGTGAGGCCCATGTAGGCCATGGAAAGCGTGGTCGGGCCAGAGCCGGTGACCGCGATCGGACCGTCGCCGTACGTCACGTAGCCCCAGCGCTCGTCCCAGTCGAAGAGCTTGGGCACGGAGCCCTTGGTCACAGAGTCGGTGTATGCGGAGGAGGACTTGTCCGCATCGAGGTAGTTGGCGACGAAGCCGATCGCCTCCGGCTCGTTGAGCGCCAGCTGCAGGAGGCGCTCGTCGGTGTACTCGTTGGCGCGCTTGGCGATCTGCGCGAGCTGCTCGTCGCGGTCCAGCTCGGTCGAGAACTGCGAGATGATCGAGTTGGAGACACCCGCCGCCACGCGGCCGTCCTGGTCGCTCATGGCTGCCGTGCTCGTGATGTCGGCGGAGTCGTCCGCGCCCTCGCTCGACCTGGCCGGCGTGCTGCCGCGTACGCAGGAGGAGATGCCCACGGCGAACACGATGATCACGAGCACGATGGCCGCCAGCGCGACGAAGACGCGCCAGTCGGTCGTGGCGAGGCGCTCGGCGAAGGAGCCGCGCCTAGAGAAGCTCACGCGGTGCGAGTGCAGGGTGTAGCCGGTGTCGGGCCCGGTGAGGTTGCTCCTGCGCCTCCGCGCCCCGCCCGGCTCGTGCTGGACTGCGCGTGTGCCGCTTCGGGGAGCGCCCCGGCGAGCGTCACTGCGGCCGGACGGGCCGCGGTAGGAGCCTCGAGCGGAGCCGCGGGGGGTACCCCCGCGCGTGGGGCTGGTCCTTCTGCTTGCGTCGCGCCCGGAGGTGCGACCGTCGTTCGAGTACTGCATGTTTGCTCCAGGCTATTCGGCAGCGGTCAGCTGAGTGGTTGCAAATGGTGTATTTACCATCATATTCCTGCCAGTGGGGAGTGACCAGCACGCGCCCGGGCGACTTGCCCCGCGCGGGGCCGTCGGCGGTCGTGGGATAGGGCGGGCGCAGGAGGACGGCAGGATGTAGGCCGCGTTGGATATTCAAGGGCGCCTTCGTGTGGCGGGATCGGCGACGGGAGGCCTCGCCGTGGTCCCGGCGCGCGCTTTTATGCGCAACTCGATGGCGTAGAAAGGAAAAGGGCCGAATACTCGAATTATAGGTAAAGCAATTAATACAACATGATTAAATCGAGTATACGACTGCTTGTATACTCGAATAAGAAGAATTAGTTTTTGTCCTACAAGGCAAGTTGAGGGGCCTCAGGTTCCTATTCACGTTATCTCAGGTACGCCAGGGCGAAAGGTCGTGTGCTTTGGAGGTAGGTCCGATGGTCAAGAAGCGAAATGTCCGACAGGACGCAATCAAGTGGATCGTCCGCAACAAGTCGATCCGTACGCAGAAGGCTCTCGTGGAGGAGCTGCGCCTGGCGGGCTACGCCTGCACCCAGGCCACGGCCTCGCGCGACATCTCCGACATGGGGTTGCGCAAGCTACCGGAGGGCGTCTACGTCCTCGCGGAGGACCTGCATCTCCAGCGCATGGTCGCAGAGTTCGTCTTCTCGGTCGAGCACATCAACAACGAGGTGATCGTGAAGGCGCAGTCCGGTACGGCCCCTGGCATCGCCGCCGCCATCGACGCGGCGGACATGCCGGAGATCGTTGCCACCATCGCCGGCAACGACACCGTACTCGGCATCTGCCGCTCGGAGGAGAAGGCCGTGGCAGCCGAGGGCATGATCAAGAAGCTCCAGCATCCGGACGGGAAGTCCAAGCTCATGGGCGACCGCCGCGAGGGGCCGGTCGTCTCCATTCCCGAGGACCTGCGCGAGACCAGCAACGGCACCGCACCCGCATCCTCCGCTGCTGCGCCTGGGGCCGAGGCCGAGTCGCCGGCCGAGGCGGAGGCGCACGCCGAAACCGAGGAGCCGGCGGAGGTAGGGGCGACGGATGCCGATGCAGGGGAGAAGGCCGTGGAACCCGATGCCGAGAGTGCGGAGCCTGATTCCGCCGATGGGCTCGAGGGCCTTGCTGACACCGGCTACAACGAGCCCTCCGACTCGGAGGGAGAGTAGCCGGCAATCGGCCATGGGCCGAAGGCAGGGGGCCGCACTTCCGCAAGCGGGCGAGAAGATCGTGCGACAAGAGAAGCGGGGCCGCGTCGTCTTCGACGCGGCCCCGCTTCCTCGCTCCGCCCGCCTGGTTGCTGCGAGGCTGTGACCTCGCGCTAGTAGCCGGTCCCGGTGCTGCCCGTGCCCGTGCCCGTGCCCGAGCCCGTCCCCGAGCCCGTACCGTAGCCGCCGCCCGTGCCGGAGCCCTCGCCGTAGTTGCCACTGCTCTCGGTGCCGTAGCCGTTGCTGCCGTAGGTGCCGTACCCACTACCGTAGCTGCCGCCGTTGCCGTAGCTGTCGCTGTTGCCGCCGTTGCCGTAACTGCCGCTGTTGCCGTAACCGCTGGAGTAGGACCCGTCCTCGCTGCCCGTGGCGCCGCTCGACTCGTTGCCGTAGGTCGTGGAGGACTGCGTGCCGCTATTGTCGCTGATGTAGGTGTTCTTGAGGTTGAACGAGGAGCTCGACTTGTAGTCGATCTTCTCGTCGGTCTTCGGGAACTCCTGGCGGTCTGCGCCCTCGAGCGCGGAGTTCATGAAGTCCGCCCAGATCAGGCACGAGGTGGTGTTGGGGTGCCCGTAGGTGCCGTGGATGTAGACCGTGCCCTCCTGGCGGTAGCCGCACCACACCGCGACGGACAGCTGCGGGGAGTAGCCCACGAACCACAGGTCACGGTAGTCCTCGGAGGTGCCGGTCTTGCCAGCCACGGGCTGGTTGATGCCGAGCATGTTGTTGACTACGTTGGCCGTACCGTTGCCGCTGGTGATGACTCCCTCGAGCACGTCGGTCGCGGTCTGCGCGACTGCCGGGTCCACGGTCTGCTCGGGGTTGTCCTCGTGCTCGTAGACGGTGTTGCCGTTGCGGTCCTCGATCTTGGTGATGGCCACCGTGTCGCGATGGACGCCGCCCGTGGCGAGCGTCGCGTAGGCTTCGGCCATCTGGATGGGCGGCACGCCCGTGGTGCCGAGCGTGATCGAGGGGTAGGAGGGCAGGTCGACGTCGACGCCCATGTCCTTGGCGGCCTGGACGATGCTGTCCGCGCCGATGGCCACGGCCACCTGGCCGTAGGCGGTGTTGGACGAGCGCGCCGTGGCCTCGCGCAGCGTGATGGTGCCGTAGCTGTAGTTTCCGAAGTTCTGCACCTTCCACGTGCTCGTGATCTGCATGGGCGAGTTGGCGTTGATGTAGATGTCTGGGCTCATCCCCGCGCGCAGGGCGGCCACGAGCGTGAACGCCTTGAAGCTGGAGCCCGGCTGCCTCTCGGCCTGCGTCGCCAGGTTGTACTGGTTGGACGAGTAGTCCCTGCCTCCGACCATCGCCTTGATGTAGCCCGTGCCGGGCTCCACGGCCACGAGGGCGGAGTCGAGCTCGGCGTTGCCGAACGACGAGAGGCGGTTCTCGACGGCGTCCTGCGCGGCCTCCTGCATGTTGGGGTCGAGCGTGGTGTAGACCTTGAGGCCGCCCTGGAAGACGGTGTCCTGGTCGAAGTCCTGCAGGAGCAGGGACTTGACGTAGTCCGTGAAGTAGGGGTAGGTGCCCTGCGGGTCGATGACCTGCCCCTGATTGAGCGTGAGCGGCTCGGACTGGGCCTCGTCGTGCTCCTCCTGGGTAATGTCGCCCGCGGTGAGCATGCGGTCGAGGACCGTGTTGCGGCGCTGGATGGCGGCCTCGGGGTTCTCGGTGGGGTCGTAGTAGGACGGCGACTGCGGCAGGCCCACGAGCAGCGCGGCCTCGGCCAGGGTCAGGTCCTTGGCGTCCTTGTTGAAGTAGGTGATGGAGGCGGCCTGGATGCCGTAGGCAGAGTGGCCGTAGTAGATGGTGTTGAGGTACATCATCAGGATCTGTTCCTTGGAGTACGTCTTCTCCATCTGGATGGCGATGTAGGCCTCGCGCACCTTGCGCTTGAGGGTCTGCTCGAACTGCTCGTCCGAGAGGACCGTGTTGCGCACGAGCTGCTGCGTGATGGTGGACGCGCCCTCGGAGCCGCCGCGGAAGGTTACGAGGACCGCGCGGACGATGCCCTGCGGGTCGACGCCGTTGTGCTGGTAGAAGCGGACGTCCTCGGTGTCCACCGTGCCCTCGAGCACGTAGGGGGAGACCTGGTCCTTCGTCACGCTCCTGCGGTTCTGCAGGTAGTACTCGGCGATCACGTTGTTGTTGGCGTCGTAGACCTGCGTCGGCTCGGAAACCAGGTAGGCGTCGGCCGAGTTGTAGTCCGGCAGGTCCTGCAGCCAAGAGTCGACGAGCGTGCCGACCGAGACGGCGAGTGCGATGAAGAGTAGCGCTATGAATCCGAGCACGCCTGCCAGGCCGAAGCCGATGATGTGCGTGCGGGAATGCTTGCGTGCCCTGCGGGTACGAACGCTCATGGTGCCTCCTTATTGACAGCCAGAAACCATTATACGAGAGCAGGGGGCAAACTCGCGAATCGCGCGGGAGAACAGAGCTTGTGCATAAGGCTTGGAAGACGTGGCGGCGCGGCCGCCGCGGCGCGCTCCGTTGGGATAAAGTAGGTGCCTGTGAGCACGTCCCCGGCGGACGGCGAGGGGACCAGAGGAACATGGAGGGCAGAGCGTTGCTGCCAGTAGAAGAACAGCTGAAGGTCATCACCTCGGGCACCATGCAGATCGTGCCTTTGGACGAGCTCAAGAGGAAGCTCGAGAAGGGCACGCCGCTCAACATCAAGCTCGGCGTCGACCCCACGAGCCCGGACCTCCACCTCGGCCACGCGGTGCCCCTGCGCAAGATGCGCCAGTTCCAGGACCTCGGCCATAACGTCACGCTGATCATCGGCAACGGCACGGCCCTCATCGGCGACCCGTCCGGGCGCGACTCCACCCGCCCGCCGCTGACGGAGGAGCAGGTCGAGGCCAACGCCCAGACCTACGTCGAGCAGGCCATGAAGGTCCTCGACCCCGAGAGGACCCGGATCGTCCACAACGGCGACTGGCTGAAGCCGCTCGACCTCGCTCAGATGCTCAAGCTCATGAGCCAGTTCAACGTGGCGCGCATCCTCGAGCGCGAGGACTTCCACAACCGCTACACCAACGGCCTGCCCATCTCCCTGCACGAGTTCATCTACCCGGTTCTGCAGGCCTACGACTCGGTGGTCGTGAAGGCCGACGTCGAGATGGGCGGCAACGACCAGATCTTCAACCTGCTCGCCGGCCGCGACCTCATGCGCGCCATGGGCATGGAGCCGCAGGTCGCCCTCACGATGCCCCTGCTCGTGGGCACCGACGGCACCAAGAAGATGTCCAAGAGCTACAAGAACTACGTGGGCCTCACCGACGAGCCGGCGGACATGTTCGGCAAGCTCATGAGCATCACCGACGAGCTGGTGCCCATGTACTACCGCCTGTGCTCCACCTTCCCGATCGAGAAGATCGAGGAGGTCGACGCCTCCTTCAAGGACGGCACGGCCGACCCCTACAAGCTCAAGCGCTCGCTCGCCCGCAACATCGTGGACCTCTACCACGGCGCGGGCGAGGGAGAGAAGGCCGAGCGGGCCTTCGACGACCTCTTCAAGAAGCACGAGATCCCCGACGATGTCCCCGAGTTCGCCTGCGACCTCACGCCCAACGACGAGGGCAAGGTCTTCCTCGCCAAGCTCCTGGTCGAGGCCGGCCTCGTCAAGTCCACGAGCGACGCCCGCCGCATGATCGACCAGGGCTCGGTCAAGGTCAACGGCGAGAAGCTCGCGCCCAAGAGCTACAACGTCGACCCCGGGCTGCTGGTCCCTGGCACCGTGCTGCAGGTCGGTAAGCGCCGCTTCGTGAAGCTCGTCTAGAGTTCGGCCTCCGCACCCCAAGGGCGTGGCTCCCCCTCGCCTCGAGCGCTACATTGGTAGACTGCCCGAGACCCAAGAGGGAGCCACGCCCATGCCATCCATGCAGTTCCGTTCCAGCCACGCCGTGCCCGAGCTCCTGGCGCCAGCCGGGGGCCCGGAGCCCTTCTACGCCGCGCTCGCGGCGGGGGCGGACGCCATCTACTGCGGCCTCGGCAACGACTTCAACGCCCGTCGCGGCGCCCACAACTTCGACGACGACTCCTTCCGCGAGGCCTGCCGGGTGGCGCACCTCGCCGGCGCGCGCGTCTACGTCACGCAGAACGTCGTCATCAAGACGGAGGAGATGCCCCGCGCCCTCGCCCTGCTGCGCCGCGCGTGGCTGCTCGGGGCGGACGCCTTCATCATCCAGGACTGGGGCCTCATGGCCGAGGTGCTGCGCCGCTGGCCCGAGGTGGAGGTCCACGTCTCGACCCAGGCCAACGTGCACGACGCCCGCGCCACGGCCTGGTGCGGCCGCCTCGGCGCCAGCCGCGTGACGCTCTCGCGCGAGCTCTCGCTCGCCGAGATGGCGAGGATCGCCGAGACGGGCGTGGAGCTCGAGGCCTTCGGCCACGGCGCCATCTGCTTCTGCTACTCCGGCGTCTGCATGATGAGCTCGCTGGCCGGCGGGCGCTCGGCCAACCGCGGCCTCTGCGCGCAGCCGTGCCGGCTCCCCTACGACCTGGTGGACGAGGAGGGGAGGAGCGTGGAGGCCCCGGGGCGCGGCCGTCCGCTCTGCCCCAAGGACTTCTGCAGCCTGGACGACGTCGCCGCGCTGGCCGAGGCCGGCGTGGGCTCGCTCAAGGTCGAGGGCCGCATGAAGTCGCCGGACTACGTGTATGCGGTCATCTCGGCCTACCGCGCCCAGATGGACGACGTCGCCGCCGGTCGCACCCCCACCGAGGCAGCGCTCGCCGCGCGCCGCACGCGCCTCAAGCGCACCTTCAACCGAGACTTCACCGACGCCTACCTCCACGGCCGCTCCGGCGACGAGCTCATGAGCTACGAGCGCTCCAACAACCGTGGCGAGCTGGTCGGCGAGGTCGCCTCCTCCCGCGCGCTCGCCTCAGAGCGCAGGGTCCGCGGCGGCGCCAACGGCGGTCGCGCGCGCCTGCGCACCCTGAGCAAGGCCGAGACGCGGATCCGGCTCCAGAGGCCCGTCGGCGCCGGCGACCTGCTCGAGGTCCGTCCCCAGGACGACCCCTCGCAGTTCCTCACCACCTACGCCGAGGCGGACGCCGCCGCCGGCGAGACCATCTCCTGCACGACGGCCCGCCCCATGCCGAAGGGCAGCCTCGTCCGCGTGATCAGGAGCCAGGAGATCATGGACGAGTCCGCCCGCGCGGCGCGCCCCGAGGCCGCACCCAAGCGCCCGGTGCGCGTGCGCGTGACGACGCGCCTCGGCGAGCCCTTCTCCGTGGGGCTCTCCACGCTTGACGGCGCCTTCTCCGCCGAGGCCACGGGCTTCGTGGTGGAGGCGGCGAGGACCCGCGCGGTGGGCGAGCAGGACCTCGTGGAGCACGTCGGTCGCATGGGGCAGAGCCCCTTCGCACCCGCCTCCTTCGAGGTGGAGCTCGACCCAGGCTGCGGCATGGGCTTCTCGCAGGTGCACAAGGTGCGCGCCGAGGCCTGCCGCAGGCTCGAGGCGGCGATCCTGGCGGCCTACGACTCCCGCGAGCTCTCGCCGGCGCCCGACTCCATAGAGGTGGGCAACGACCTGCGCGAGGTCCGCGACGAGGCGGGGGTTCCCAGGCCGGGCGTGGTCCACGAGGGCTTCTCGCCGCGCGCCGAGCCGGAGGTCTGCGCCATCGTTTCGGACGCGGCCTCGGCCGAGGCGGCGCTGGCGGCTGGCGCGACCAGGGTCTACGCCACGACGGACGCGCTCGAGGCGGGGGAGTGGCCCGAGCGCGTGCTCGCCGCCACGGTGCCCGTCCTGGACGAGGTCTGCCGCGAGGCGGACCACGCGCGGCTCGACCCCTACGTGCGCCCGGGCGCGCCCGTCGCGGTGGGCAACGTCTCCGAGCTGGTGCTCGCGCGCGAGCGCGGGGCCCGGGCGGAGCTGCGCACCTGCATCCCCGTGCACAACGAGTCCGCCCTGGTCGCGCTCGAGGCCGCCGGGGCGGAGGGTGCCTGGCTCTCCCCAGAGCTCACCTTGGACGAGGTGTGCGACCTTGCGAGAAGGACCTCGGTGACGCTGGGCCTCGTGGTGCTCGGTCGCCCGCGGGCCATGACCAGCGAGCACTGCGTGCTCCAGGCTACGGGGAGCTGCTGCCACGACTGCGCGCGCTGCCCCTGGCGCAAGCGGAGGGTCTCGCTGCGCGACAGGGACGGGAGCCTGCTGCCGGTGCGCACGGACGTCCACGGCCGCTCGCGCATCTACGCCGCGCACCCGCTCGATGCCACGCCGCAGGCGGACGTCCTGGTCGGGGCGGGGGTGACCCGCCTCGCCGCCGACGCGACGCTGCTGGGTCCGCGAGAGACCGCGGCTGCGGTCGAGCGCGTCGCGCGCGCGGTGACGGCCGCGCGCGAGGGAAGGAAGCCTGCAGGTCGTATGCAGGGGGCCACGTCGGGGCATCTTTTCTCCCCGATTGGGTAAACTGTTACGCAACTGGTAGGAATTAGCTGCCGCACGCGTGCGGCGTCGGAAGGGGAAGCAATGGCAGAGGAAAGCAAGCCCAAGGTCAACCGCGAGCTCCTGGAGGCGACGATCGACGTCATCCGTCAGAGCCTGCAGGCGGACGGTGGCGACGTGGCGCTCATCGACTGCGACGACGACGGCGTGGTCACCCTCGAGATGCAGGGGGCCTGCGCGGGCTGCCCGCTCTCCGAGTACGACATGAGCGACGGCATCGAGCGCATCCTGCGCGAGCACGTCCCCGGCGTCACCCGCGTGCAACCCGCGATCTTCTAGGGGCTCGAGGGGTCACGAGAGGAAGCAAGCGGGCCGGCACCTCGGTGGTGCCGGCCCGCTCTCTGTTTGCGTAGGTCCCTCAGCCATGCCGTACCGGTGGGGGTACGCCGGGCGCTAGTCCAGGTCCAGGTAGCGCTTCCAGTAGTCGACCGAGGTGAGGAGCGGACGCGCGGCGGCGTACCTCCTCTTGAGCTCGGCTCCCTCGGCCTGGCAGCGCTTCACGTCCTGCTGGTAGCGCTGCCAGAGCGCCTTGCCGCGCTCGTTGTCCCTGTGGCGGATGACGCCGGCCTTGAGCTGGATGTTCACGGCGACGACGGTGTCTGCGCCGAAGAGCGCGCCCATGGGGTAGGACCAGCCGACGGCCTCCACGAGGGCCACCTTTCCGTCGATCGGCTTGAGGTCGCCGAAGAGCTGGCCGTTGAGCGAGCTCTCGAAGAGGCGCCGGTTGAAGGATCCGGCGAGCCTGCCGGCTACCCCCTGCCCACCGAGCGGGATGTCGCGGAAGAAGTCGTCCGCGCGCAGGCGGTCGAAGTCCACCCCGACCTCCTTGGCGAGCCCGGCCAGCTCGTCGAGGGGGAGGAGCCTCTCCTTGCTCTTGTTGGCGTCCATGAAGCGGCGCTCGGCCACGTCCTTCTGTGCGAACCACTCGGGCCCGCGCAGGTAGTCCTCCAGTCCCTCGCAGATGAGCTCCGCGTCGTCGTAGTTGAACTTGCAGAGCTCGCGACGGATGCTTAGCTCGAGCTCCACGAGGAAGTCGGTCTCGGGGGCGACGCCCGTGACCGCCTGTCCCACAAGACCGTTGCGGGCGGTCTGGTAGCGCTCCTGCGCGGCGTTATAGCGCATGAAGAAGGCCAGGTGCCAGATGCAGATGCTATTGAGGGTCATAAAGCGCGGCTTGCAGCGCATGCCGTACTCCGCGTCGTCGAAGCGGACAAAGAGGGGCAGCGGCATACCGTTCTCGCGGATGGCGGAGACGGGGAAGCAGCAGTACCACCAGGCGGCGTAGCGCTGCTTGGTGTCTGGGTAGAGGTCCTCGGCGGGCTCGAAGGCCTCGCAGGTCGCGCAGTCGTGCAGGAGGCTCATGCGGAAGATGGGCTTCAGCGACTTGCAGGCGCCGTTGTAGGTCATGAAGCCGAGGTCTTCCCAGTGGATGTCGGGCTCGTCGTAGTTCATCATCGCGCCGGAGACGAAGGCGTCCGCGTACTCGTCGTTCACGATGGTGAGGAGGTTGTAGGTCCGCTTGATGCTCTCGGGAGAGACCTCAACGTCGTCGTCCATCATGAGGATGTGGGTGACGTCCTGCTCTTGGGCGAGGAGCATGCCGTAGGCGAAGCCGCCCGCGCCGCCCACGTTCCTGTTGGGATAGACGGTCACCCCGTCGCCGGAGAGCGCCGCCGCGTCCAGGGTGCGGCCGTTGTCGATCACGTACATGCGGAAGTGGCCGGAGATGGCCTCGTCGCCGCCGAGGATTTGGTCGCGCACGAGGTCGATGTTGTGGGTGATGTAGGACTCCTTCTTGAAGGTGGTGGTGGAGAGGGCGAGCTCGACCTCCCTCACCGCCCCGTCCTCGACGGAGGCCGCGTAGTAGCCGTTGCGGAGAAGGACCTCGCCCTCGGCCTCGATAACGAAGCCCACGATCACGTCGGTCGGGGCGTAGGATAGCTCGATGTCCACGGGGACCCACTCGTCGCTCGCGGCGACGTCGACGCGCGTCTTCTCCTGCGGGCGGGAGTAGTAGTCGTAGGTGTCGACGCAGGTCTGGGTCACCCGCGCCGCCGCGCCCTTGAGCTCGAGGTGAAGGTGGTAGGACTTCGCCGTGGTGTAGCAGTCGTACTTGATGACCGAGAGGCCGTTGAAGAAGGTCGTGAAGTCGAAGGTCCCGGGTCCGGAGAGCCTCCAGCCCTCCGCGGCCTCCTCGGCCGCGCAGGTGGTCCTGAGGTAGAGCGCCGGCGCGGTCCGATACTGGCGGGTCTCCTCGAGGAGGACGTTAGCTATCCGTACCTTCTGCATACGCTACCTCACTCCGTCTCGCGGCTCTATCTGCTACCGAAGCATTCTAGGGTATGCGATGCGCAGGCCGGACGCTCCGTCCGGCAATCTACGGGTTATCCGCATGTAGGCCATGCGATACTGGCATCTACGGGTCTTCCTCCATGGGGAAGGCATCAATTCGGATCGGTATTGCAATCGCTAGGGGGAACCTTGGGACATCGATATCTCAACAGCGTCGGCGCGAGGGGCGAGACGATCCTGCCGATGCTCTGCATCGTGGTCCCCTGCTACAACGAGGAGGAGGTGCTCCCGCAGTCGAGCCGCGTTCTCGCCCACGTGGTCGCCTCCCTGGTGTCTGCGGGGAAGGTCTCCCCGGAGAGCAGGGTCCTATTAGTGGATGACGGCTCGCATGACGCGACCTGGGACATCATCCGTGGTCTCAACGGCGACGACCATGTCTTCGCCGGCATCAGGCTCGCGCACAACGAGGGACACCAGCGCGCCCTCTACGCGGGCCTCATGGAGGCGCTGGACCTGGGCTGCGACGTGTCAGTCTCCATCGATGCCGACCTCCAAGACGACGTGGACGTAATCGAGCGGATGGTGGACAAGTATCAGGCTGGCGCGGAGATAGTCTATGGAGTCCGAGACAACCGTGACACGGACACCACCTTCAAGAGGAAGAGCGCGGAGTCCTACTACCACCTCATGCATAGGCTGGGCACCGAGGTCGTCTACAACATGTATTCGCTAAT
>Ga0256406_1001283_pt1 | contig 41372 bp, 35 predicted proteins | sample RumenRJG_03DNA_FD_185986 | JGI IMG/M metagenome (GOLD analysis project Ga0256406, IMG submission 185986) | Bovine rumen microbial communities from Lethbridge, Alberta, Canada - RJG_03 | ecosystem: Host-associated > Mammals > Digestive system > Stomach > Rumen | place: Canada: Alberta | collected... | reverse complement strand
CTAACACCATGATAAGCTACAGCCAAATCCACATCTGAACCATGCTGCTGCTCTCCCCGCGCCCAGGAGCCAAAAAGATATATGTCCGCTGCCTCTCCTGCCATAACCCGCAACACCAACTGTCGCAAGCGCTCTATATACTGCTGCCGCATAGGCTCCCCTCGTTTCTCACTAAAAATCAAAGTTACAGCCACATTACTTTTTATAATACGGCCCTACCTCATTTACAATTTGTACAAAACATATGCAGCACAAAAGGGAAGCACTATTAAAATAACCGCGTTAAACCAATATTTACCATCCGCATGCGCTCTGCACAACGCATTACTCTCAACACTATATTTAGACTTGTCTAACCGAAAATAAGCCTCTGGACAATTATATAGCATTAATGCGCCTGCATAAGTCATTACACTTATAGCATCCCCCATTTCCTGTTGATCTGATTCTATAGCCTCAAGAACATACGAATATTCATGCGTGTTGACCGTATAATTTTTCAAATCCATTACTGTTAAAATTCCTATGCTATAAGTCAACTCAAACAGTAAAGATACCACACATATACTATTTGCGATATACTTAGTATATCGCAATATCTCTTTATGATTCCCTACCTTGTTATTTTCCTCTTTTTTGACTTCCTTGTCTCCACAAAAACTAAACAAATATAGGTAGATTATTCCATTCAAAAAAATTACCACAATAACTGGTACAAATATATAATCATGATATCCTTTATCAAGCAACAAAATCATTGCTTCGCACCATATGGATAGCAAAAGCAGCTCTATAACAATCACAGATAATATGAATATTACCTGGTCTATATGCAACTTATGTTTATTGGAGCTAACATATCGCCTAACTATACCGAAAATTAATAACACAAAATAAAATGCTAGCAAAGCTGGTATTTCATTGCAATAAAAGAAAGACAACGCGATTATAGCTATAACAAGCAAGCTCCCTTTATTACTATTAAAAATTTCCTGAAATATTCTTGTGTACTTTTGGGGGTTGAAAAATTTTATTATCCATATAATAGCAAAATTGCAACAGAATTTTCTTTTATTATCTTCACGCGCAACCCCATCTATCATCGTATTTATGTCTCTAGCCGATTCTGCAATAATAACTAAAAAAAGCACCGTTATTATATCAATTAAGGGTTTATTAAATATATTAACATACAAATTGACAGCAGTTCCCCAAAAGCTTATATCCAAACTGAATGTAGATGCAAAGCCTGACATTAGCCTAATGGAATGCGAAAAACTTTGTCCCAGATCAAAAATCAACGCTCCCTCTAAAAATTCAAAATTTTCTTGTGTTATATTTTGCAACTCTATAAATGCAATTAAAATACACTCACCAAGATTCTTTATATAAACTGATTTGTGGATAAATTGCTGTCTGGAAAAAAAATATATAATTGGTATTGCATATAATGCCGTAAAATAGTATGCGGATATGCTATCAAGTAATGATAATTGTAAAAGAACGCCCGCACACATAAAGGGGAGTAAGATTTTAAAAACTTTATTCTCATACACATTCTTCACCCCCATCTAATAGTATTCGCATCAACGTCAAATTTCTGTAAAACATCTCTCGATTCTTCTAGTATATAATTTATCACATGCCTCCAAGACCATCTCTGCCGTAATCCCCTGCATACATTTCGGTTGCTGGCACGCATTGAGTACTTCAGTCTTACAAGGTGAGCATGGAACATATAAATCTATGGGAATACAATTATGTCTTGGCGCCCAACGGCTGGGCAAGTCCGTGCTGAACAACGCTACGCACTTGGTGCCTATGGCCCCCGCCACATGCATGGGGCCGCTATCTGGCGTCACCAATATTTGAGCTCGGCGTATCACCTCCACCAATTGCATCGTAGAGGTGCGACCTGCCAATACATGCGTCCCAATTCCTGCTGCCTCCGCAGCATTTTGCGGTGGTGCCGTAATGACAACCGGCATATGAAAATGTTGCTCTGCCATTGTCACAAAACGCTTTACCGTTGTCGCAGGCCAGTTCCTCTGCACACGACTGGCAAAAGGTGACACTACGATGAACGGCATATCCGCGTCAATACCTACAGACTGCAACATATCTGCCGTCTCTTCCTGCACCTTGGCAGTAGGCATAGCTATATCCAATTTATCCATAGGGCCATCCACATGAATGTCCAGCGCCTCCGAAAATAATTTGGCATTCGTCAGTGCGGCATACTCCGTAGACTTCATCACGTTCGTCTGCAGATGCTTCGTCAAATACCCATTTAAGCGGTGTCCTTCACGTGGTATACCCGCGCGCAAGAGGATATGGAACCGTTTAGAAAAAAATAGCAGTTGCGGCTGCCAATCAGTAAAAATCACCGCATCCTGCCTCCAAAAATCCGGCAGAACGCGGAAACGCCCCATAAATTTCCCTCGATGAATATAAATCACTTTGTCCAGATATGGCAACCCTTCCATTACCTCGTGATTGCCGTATTTCGTCATAAAGGTAATATGCACCTCTGGGTATAGCTCTTTCATACGCCGCAAAGCAGGGGTATAGCAAATCATATCCCCCAAGCCACCACCGGTAGTCATCAAAATCTTCTTGCCGTTAAGATCCATAGCCCATCACCTGTCAAGTGCTGTTATTTATATCTGCAACATATTCATTAGCTAGTAAAGAAACTATCTAACCATACCTCTGGATAATATTCCCGTTGTATGCTCTTTGCAACAGGGATTGATTCACTATTGATAAATTCAGACAACTCATTTAAGGAACGTCCGCTATCTAATACAAATATATTTTGTGGATTGTAAAAATTAAACTCTTTTATTTCTTGATAATTCGTGATAAGTTTTCTGTTACTGAGCAAGGCCTCCATAGGACGATAAGTCATACCGTGCTGCCCCTCCTGTACTATATCCAAAATTGCCTTGCTACTGAAAATATGCGCAACTATCTCGCTATATGGAATGTTATCTGCTATGGTGCGCCGCTTTTTATCCCCATAATACAACTTATGTTTCTGCCTTACAATAACCATGTTGGTAGACAAGCCGTAGAATTGAAACTGTTCTTCTAAATCCATTAATAGATTAAGCCGGCCTTTATCTACGCCGACAAAAAATATATCTTTTGGTTCTATACATGATTGCTGTCCTGCCCTCAGCTGATTCACATACGGAAAATAAAAATGCTTATACTTTATACCATAATCCTTGGCATTTTGCTTATCGAAAGTATAAAGTTCGCAATTAAGGTTTTTATAATACTTAGGATTGTTACGCCCATGTTCTAATACAGAATTAAGATAGAAAATGATTACCCGTGCCTTTGGATTGTGACGATTAATATGCTCTACCACATCTCGACCACGTATACCATCAGAAATCAGCACGGTGTCGTATTCAGCCAGTCGATATTTCCAATCGCCATACCACCTGCTCATATCCTTGCAGTGCAAAGCCTCTTGGAGTCTATATAGTTGTTTTGCCACGCCATACCGTTCCTTATAAATATGACACACATCGATATTATCATAATGCTCCAACCCTTCACAGCTGTCCAGCGCCAAGATATGGTGATTTTGAAAGTTATATGGCATGATACATCCTTCTTAACACATCAAGACATGCAGCTATCTATCAGCCTGAACATCAGCTATGGCCAGTGCCATTTTTTCAATCAACAAATCGTTATCAGCGCAATTCGTTTCTCCGATATGGGCGATACGCAAAGAAGTGTCATGCAGCGGCCCACCTGTAGGATTGACCATAATGTCATAACGATTTTTTAGGATTTCAAAAACCTTATACGCAATTGGCTCATCAAACAAAATTGGCGTAATGGCATTCGACAAAGGAAAAGCTGGCAAAGAAACCGGTAATTTTCTCACCTTGGTGCGAAAATCCTGTGCTACCGTAGCGATATGTGCTAAATGCCTGTCTAACCCAATTTGATCAATACGTTGCAATGAGTCATGTAGTTCTTGACAAATACCCACCGCTGGCGTGAATGGTGTCTGCCCTCGCCGAAAGTTATCCATATAAAGTTTAAAGTCGAAGTATAACGATTGAACCGTCTGTTTTAGCACGCGCTCCTGGATTATACGCTCACTGAGCACAACCGTAGACATCCCCGGCTCCACACAGGCGCCCTTCTGCGTGCTGCTAATCGTAACATCAATTCCATAACGGTCCATATAGTAAGGGTCACATAAAAAGGAACTGATTGCATCTACAATCAAATACATACCGTGCCGTTGGCAAAAATGCTGTAATAGACCGATATCATAAAGTTGACCCGTAGAAGTTTCATCAATATTCACCAATAAAGCCGTATATGATTGCTTGTTGAATGGTACAAAATGTTGTTCTCCTAATGTTTCACCATAAGGGACAACGATTGTATCATAAGGAATGTGATGAATGTTGCATATATCAACAAAGCGTTGTCCGAAGGTTCCGCCATTCACTATCAACAATCTATCGTTAGCCGTAAAGCAATTTATTATCGTGGCTTCCATAGCCGCCGTTCCCGAAGCCGTCAAATAGATTGTCTTAGATGAATCAGCCGTATGCACCAGCTTTTTTATCAGTCTATCTGTATCTAGCATTAACTGTGAAAATTCTGGTGTACGGAAATAAGGTACTTGACTCCCGCCACGATATTTGTTGACAATATCATCAAACATCTGCACTGGACCAACCGTAAATAAACGCATTCTCGTTCCCGCCTTTACATAACCTGCAACTTGATAAAATCTCTACCCTGATAAAAATCTTCTATCACGGAAATAATTTGCCTCGTGACTTGTGGAGGAATATATGTCCCCCCCCCCTGTCCATTTTGTGCCGATTTAAGAAAAGTAAGCAATTCATAACGTATGCCTTCACCTTCCAACGCATAAAAGTAGCGTTGATTATCTGCGGGATTCTCATACCTGATCTCAAAATAATCGGTTTTCCACCAAGGGGCAGGAACATATATATACCCTTTGGTGCCCGAAATAATCATCTCGCCTTCAGATTTAACCCCATTACCCACACGCAACGATGCCACGGCATCAGTGTAAGTAAAATTGATTTTAGTAAAATCATCGAATTTTGTACGTACATCGAGCAGGCGACTGATAACCTGTTTATTTACATATTCTGTCCCCAATATTTGAAATATCGGCAACATAGCTGTAGGCCCCCATGCACATATACTATTCCACAAATATTTTCCCGACCGCGAAGCAGCAGGAATAATACTAGTACAAGTCGTATCGATGGAGACCACACGGCCGATTTTCCCGCTTTTCACCAATAGCATCAAATGATAATAAGCCGTGGCATATGCCGTTTTAATAGACTCCATTAAAACAAGCCCTTTTTCCCCGGATTGATGTGAAAGCTGTACATATTCTGCTCTAGAAAGAGCGATTGGTGACTCACATAAAACATGTTTGCCACTAATTATTGCCTGACTAATTTGCCTTGCATGCTGACTAGGATGCGAAGCAATAAACACTGCATCCACATGAGGTAAGAGCGACTCATATTGTTCCGTAACGCAATCGAGTTTACCCGCAAAGTATTCGCGTATACTGTCATCATGAGAACACACGCCTACCACGTGCATACCATTAACTGCTTGTGCTTCTCGATAAAATTTCTTAATAAAATCAACTTCGCCAACCAATCCTAAACGCAGATTACGCTCTTTCGCCCGTAATTCTGAACTGGATATACCTTCTGTACGAGGTAAATAGATAACCTGACAGTAATCCTTTAAATAGTCGAACTTGCCCTGCCAATCAGAACCCACCGTAAAAACATCTACGTTATAGCGACGAATATCATCAATCTTCTGGCCCTCATATTCCTCTATGATAATCTCATCTGCCAGACCCAGCGCCCTTACGGCCATCACGCGTTCCATGGTTGACTGCTTTACGTTTATTTTCCCACGGGCCTTATCAAAAGCATCAGAGGTTACACCAACTATTAAGTAATCTCCTAAAGCTTTGGCACGCTCCAATAATCTGACATGCCCTCTATGCAACATATCGTATGTTCCATAGGTTATTACTTTCACCATAATGTGACCTCAAAAGCTTTAAATATACTTCGTGTACGGATTATCAGTGTCAAAGAAGACACGTCCATGGTCATCGTTACCAATAACAAATTTATGCCAATCACCATATAGAATATTCAAAACATGCTCATATCCCACCGGCACTGGCACCTCCAAAAATTCGAATTTATGCAAGAGGCTAGAACGATAATTCTCTATAGCTATTGGACTTTGACCATTGCTAGAACAAGGACACCAAATCGTATCCGCTACGAACCCCGTATTTTGATGATGGTATTTCTTCTGCGTTGCTAAATACGCTTGATATTCTTTCTTATAAGATACATGAAACAATTCTGCAATACAATGTCGCATGTATTTAACAGGACGCTGCCAAAGTACACTGGCCGTCTGATAACGGGCCGTCCATTCTGCTTTCTTGGCCGCTCTAGTACAGGTATAATCCAGTTCAGTTGCGAACTGATCCAGCTCCTCCATTACATTGGGCACTTCATCCAAGGGAAAGATATCTATAAATACACCTTGATTGAATTTGAAGCGCCCTGTACGCTCACCAGCTAATATTGCTGTAGTTTCACTATTACGTATCTGTATATGCCCGCGCATGCTACCCGGATCTGTTTCCTCCGTCTGGAAAAAATATGGATCTTGGAATTGTTGCGGAGCTATCTGACAAAATCTATCATAATCATCTCGCAACATAACTAAATCTATATCGTTATCCCACGGAATAAAACCATCATGCCTAATTGCACCTAACAGCGTCCCGCCATCAACATAATACGGAATACTATAGTGCTGACACACGTGCATAACCTGCGCCAACAAATCTAATTCTACCGCCCAGATTTTCTTCATATCAGCAGATACGGTATAACCACAGCGTTCTTCGGAGGCAAAGAAATTTTGGGGGAACTCCAGTTTTAACTTGACCATAATGAATCCTTTCAACGAATTACCTTTATCATCGCATACGAACAACTGGCAAACTAAAGTTACGCCTCAAAGTTTGGCTGCCACCCTGGACGATAAAGTTTATGAAGTCCCATCCTCCCTCGTACGGCATCCTGCAACGCGGACCATTTGACACGATACTTATTTTTCTTGCGTCCTGTGAGGAAATGCACACCTATATCCACCAAGTCAGAGACCACGTGCCAAAGATACACACCATAATAATGGCTTTTCTCCAAAGCATAAGTATTGCGTGCATTGTAATAGAATCGCCAGTCTGGTTTATTAGATTGCAAAGCAGGTGGAAAATGCTCAACTTTAGCGGCAGGAATGCACAGAATTTTACCGGCCTGTGCTACACGAATACTATGTTCCGTATCATCATAATGAATGAAATATTCCGCTTTTGTCAAACCAACCTGCTCTAATGTTTGTTTCGACAGCACCGCCCCTACATAGGAAAAAATCTGCAAGGGAAATTCCTTTTGATTGTAAGCCACCAAAGGTATAATCTCTTTTTGCAGTGTAAGCCCATGCCGCACCAGATTACGTCGGTGATCTATACTAATTTCCCCATTCTCTATCACCGCTGCACAGAGTGCTGATATCCCATCTGTGCCCTGCTCAATGCGTTCATCTAGATATTGAATAGCCGCCTTATCCGGACAGGCATCATCATCTGCCACCCATATCCACTCTGCGGGCAACTGCAAAGCTTGTTCTAAACCAGCGTGGAAGCCACCTGCCCCCCCCTAAATTCTCCCCCAAAGTTACAACTATCTTTTGATAATCTACTTTTTCGTGTTGCCATGCCTCCAAATACTCACGTGTACCATCCTGGCTATGATTATCGACAACCAAAATGTACATCGGCTTCACCACTAATGCCTCATACGCTTGCAATGCTTTACGTAACATTGACAGACGATTATAGGTCACAATGACGCAACCAATATTCTTACTAACAACGTCCATTTTACCACTTCACCTTACTTTCCTAGCCTAGTCCAATAAACAATTGAACTGTATTACTGGCGATACTCATTCAACTGTTTACCCATATATTCATCTATTGCATCCAAAAATACATACCGTTTGCGATATAAATTACGCTTTTGTGATTTTACGTCTTCAATCATCTTGCGTGGCTCCTGCAAGGGCAATTCAAAGAACCGTTCATCGGAGGTAAGCCATCCTCCAGCCTCCGCCCAAAACTCGCCAAAATTTGTCTTTAACTTTCTATCTTTTCGCACATGATTTTGCGCATAATAGCCTGCGTTGGTTACTGCATAGATATGCCCTACACCCATGCTCCGCGCCACCGCTTGTGTCATATACAAAATTAAATTTTTCGTTCTATAACGGTAACACCGTTTCGTGACCGCCTTAACAAGTTCTCTAGCACCATGACCACGTGGTCCCTGCATTGCTCCAATATAAAGCGAACGCTCCCCAGAATGGTTATGAGCAAACCAAAAAATCATCTGGTATAGCATCTCGTCAGCCAAGACAAGATTTAGTCCCAACAAACCTTCTTTGCGCTGACCTGCATGGAAACTCATAAACGCATGCCAATCTTTTTCACCATCATAATCACCACGCCACACTTCGACGCCGCCTGTATTATCAGCCAATAACTTAAAGGCTATATCTGCATGGAATACAGATTGTACGATTTCTGTATGTTCACGAATAAGTTTCGCACGCTCCGAAAAAGTAGCGCCCTTATAAAAAAAAGCACGCGTGACCTGCTCCATAGGGAACGGATTTTCCGCCAACACACGCCGCCGCAATTCATCCTGCTGATACCACGCATACAACCGCTTCATATCCGACGCATGTAGCATTGCACGGGCAATAAAGACGATAAAACGGTGCAGTTCCCGCGGATTATCTATATGATATATCTGCTTACCTAAACTAATGATTTCCGAAAGCATGTCATCCCTCTTAACCAATAAACGGTAATGATAATAATTTCATGACAGTCTTTTTCTGATTAGGATACTATCCAATCAACTTCATCGTGCCACTCAATAAGTTCTGCTGCATCAGCTAACTGTAACGCCTGCAACTGAGTAATCGGCCCCTTATTCGCATCGGCAAACAATTCTACATGAAACAAATTTCCCGTAGTAGGCGCAGAAAAAGGCTTTACATTTGCCTGGTTTATATCTTTGCCATATAACAAGGCAATAGCTTTCAGCCGTTGCTGGAAATATGCCCTCATTGCCTGTTGTGATTCTGCTCTGGTCCTATTCCCCTGCCTATCTACCGAAACACCATTGTTATCTTTAAACAACGCCGATTTGACTTTGTGATTGATTTCATCAATACACGATGGGAACGAGCGTTTCACCGCCCGATAAATCTCTTCATCAGCCTTTATTGCATCATCTGGTGTCATTTTCACACCTCAAAAAACTGCGTCACAATACCATCTATCTGAATCCACTCTTCCGGCTGCAGCCGACGCGTTACCGCCTCATTGTAATGCCTCTGCGGTACATACAGCATATCAATATGGTCCGAATATACTTCAAATTCCAAATAACTGCGGTCTTGTTTCTCATATTGAAATTGCACCGTTGCACGCCCCGTAGGATAAATCTCTGGTGAAAAATGAACTATGGCTAATATATTCTGCAACTGCTGTATCACCCGTTGGGGGATAGCCGGTGCACCCGCACCATCCCAATTATCCGGCAAGCGCTGTATGTCGCGCAACCGCTGGAAACTCATTGCCCGCAACAATTCTGCACCCGCATCATTCACTTGTATCGGGCCAGTAAACGCATAAGCTTCCATCTCTCCCATTGGCTGAAAAGGCATAGAAAGGTTCCCCGCCACAGGTATAGTCAAGGCTGCCGCCATAAACGACGGTATGATACTATTCATCATCGTCATCAAACCTTCCTTCCTGCAACAACGGTAGTAATTTTTTTTCAGCAATCATGCGATGTAATGCTAATATTTCTACATTTGTCTGTTGCGACATAGGTTGTTTCATGATTTTCTCTGCGTAACGGTCATTGATATCTACCATAACACTAACTTTCCCCGCAAAAGGGTTTTCCACAGACACATGAATAGGATCCAGATAAATATTAACAAAATATTTTTTGTCCTTTACTATGCAGAATCGTGCCCCTATATCATAAAGTTTTCCCTGTATTTGCCAAGAAAAAATTTGGTCTTGCATTTGTCTGATAGCATCGTATTCTTGAAAATTATAACGAACCATGATGCCAGACTCTCCCAATGCAGGTGCATACTGGCGCATCGTGGCTTCAATTTCTTTAATTTTATCAGTTACATAATCAAAGCAACGCAACAAATCATTTTGATAAGCACTATCAAATAAAACACGCATATTGACCCGGCCATTACTAATCTGTATCTGGGCATGTCCATGCCTTGTTACACCAACCATACGTGGCACTTCCAAGGGAGCTCCATGCAAGGCAAATAGCGTAAATCTATAACTGCTTAACGCGTCCTCTACCTGCCGACGCACATGTAAATCGTCCAAATTAAGACCAGAAAACGCCAAGGTATATTGTGCACTATTAACAATCATATATTCTTCTCCCTCGCCACTTCATCTAACAAATCAAGTAATACTTACTCGTTGATTATTGTCGCCTTGGTGAAATCAGGATTTATAGCATAGGGTACGGTAATGTCACTGTATTCTAACCCGTTCCAGCAGTTCCTGCCACTGCTGCCAAATGGTATCTGCATGATATGGCTGGATGCTTATTTGGGCATTTTTCCCCATTTGCACACGCAGGGCTTGATTACGCATTAAACGGGCAAGGCCCTGGCTGTAGCTGTCAACGCCCGTACCCGTGAGCAAGCCATTATAGCCCTCCTGCAACAGCTCATTCACCGCTGGGGCCTCACGAAAACCGACTACCGGCAACCCCATACTCATGGCCTCGGTCATCGCTAAAGGGAAGCCCTCGTAGGCGCTGGGGCAGGCAAAAATATCGCCCTGTTGCAATACTTGTGCCACGTTCTGTGTACTCCCCTTGATGAAGACTCTGTTTTCCAAATGGTATTTGGCAATCATCTGGCGCAACTCCCGCGTATAGCTTTTTTTATCCTCTGCGCCCCAGAGTTCGACCTGCCAATCAGGGAAAGCGTCTGCAATGTTTGCAAAAGCCTCCAACAGGAGATGTGGCCGCTTGTGATTGCGAACTAGCCGGCCCACAAATATAATTTTGTGAACATCTTTCTGCGCTGCCAAGTCGGCCTGCTGCTCATACTGCGGCACCACATTACCGATAACCGTTACTTTGGCCTGCGGGCAGTGCTGTAATAAATGCTCTTTAAACGAGGGTAGCAGTACCTGACACATCGCGCATTGCGTCAAAGCTGGCAATTCCGCTGGGTCGTAGGTGTGGAAATAATCCTCAGGATCACCATGTGACATGGAGATAACGGGGATATGCGTATGCAGTTCACAGATCAGCACCATCGTCGCCGCCGTCTGGAAAGCCACAATCACATCCGGCCGAAATTCGTCCAGGATAGTTTGCACATTCTGCTTGAGATATTTGACCGTGAACTCGTTATTGACGGCGCGGCCACGCCGCTGGTCGATAGCACGCAGCAACTCACGCTTTACCTTCATCCAATTCGGGAACAAAATATCATGACCGCGAAAATGCCGTAAATTATAGCATTTCACTTTGCTGTCAATAGGGAAGAAAAAAGCGCCCTCGCGGTCGTCGCTATAGACCGTAGCCACTTCATGCCCACGTGCCACCATGGCATTGGCAAAGGCACAATTCACCTTGGCCAGGCCGCCACTATCCTGAACCATTTTCGTAAAGTTTGCTAATAAAATCCGCATAAAAGCCTCGCTTTATATACGTTAATAAAATTACCATTACGCCTCGAACCAGCATTCCGCTGCTGAGAGATTACCTTTCACTCTTTTGCCAAAGCCACAATGTTCTTTGCCAATCTAGACGGAGCAAAGTCATGATAGGCACGCTCAAGTTCCTGCTTATAGGTAGCTTTTTGTGCGTCGTAGGTATTGACAAAATTTTCCAAGGTCTGTTGCAAATCCTGCATATCACCATTTTTAAACGACATACCAATATGATAGTCGCGCAGGATCTCCGGATTAACATTATCTGCAGCGATAATCGGCTCACGATAGCCCATTGCGTTGCTGATAAGGGCTGATGTGTGGTACAGGTAACGGTCGTTGCCATAGGGCATGACCAGTACGTCAACGCTGGCCAGCCCTTTTTGCCACTCTATACCAATGATAGGATGGTGCCAAAACTCAATGTTATCGGCGTTTTCATACGCTTTAATGATGCGATTGAACTCCACCTCGTCCTCCGGCGTCTGTGTCGAGCCTTGGACCAGCAGATGCACGGGGCGCGTGAAGTGACAGGCTGTGAATGCCTGCAGGAATTCTTCCAGTTTCTTCTCGCGACGGAACTGCCCGAAGAAGCCCAGTTTCAGCACTTCAGGATTTTTGTTGTAATCCGCCTGCTGAATGTCACGCGGCAAATAGTTGGGCGGACCATAGACGCGCAGTTTTTTAGCCGTCAGATGCAGTTTCTCTGCCGCAAAGGTCTGCACACCGATACGTACATTCGACTCATTAACGAACGCCTCAGCCTCATGGTTGAGTTTTACCGCTTCCTTCGGTGTCACACCATGGATAAGGAAAAGCACGGGCACAGGAGAATGACGCAACCTATTTCGTTTCAGGGCACGCAGATAGCGGTACGTCGCCGAGGGAAAAATGATGGCATCGAATTTATCCTCACAGGCCAACGCATACATCTGCGTGTACCATTTCTGGCGATGCCATTCCCTCCGCGCAGCCAGCACCAGCTTTTTCAGCCCGTGCGCCCCCTTATAGGACACGCCAGTACCTTTCAGGTGATGAACCGGCATACCATAGTCCCATTTGAACTGATGACCCTCAGGCACATAAAATTCGACACTGTGCCCCAGTGCAGTCAATTCCTCCACAAGAATGCGGTCGAAATCAATTTCATGTCCGCCTGGCGTCACGACACATTCCATAATGGCAAAGCGCATCGTTATTCCTCCCCCACGCGGGTATTCTCCTTATCCAGATAGTAAAATTTAATATATTTTTCCATTGTATAGAAATAGTGCAGGCAAGCCATGATAAACCCGATTTTGCCATCACGCCAGCCAGCCTGCAAGATATACATCTTGATAAAAGCCATGACTGGATGGGCGATGATGTCATAAAAATGAGCCGTGCGGCCAGCATCGCGATATTTTTGTGCGGCCAAAGTGGTATATAAATTCATCTTATCCATATGATGTTCCCAACTCTTATACGGGTAGTGAATCATATGCGCCTCTCGCGGCCAACGCTGCTCTGTATATGGATGCACTATCGTCGGATGCACGCGTCCCTCCACGCGCGTCCCCTCCTTCGGCACTAGGTGAATGCCAAAGTCATGGAACCAGCCGCCGTGGAGCAGGGGCTGCCCCCAGAAGTAGTTCAGGCGCACATTGCGGTAGGCGATGCGTTTCCCCGACTGGATAGCGGCCTCAATATGCTGTTGGAGCACAGGAGTCATGCGCTCATCCGCGTCGATGAAAAAGAGCCAACTATGCCGTGCCTGGCTGATGGCAAAGGTCTGCTGCTGTCCCCAGTCACCGTTCATCGCATGCTCCACCACGCGTGCGCCGAGGCTCTCCGCTATTTCCACCGTACGATCCGTACTGCCATCGTCTATGACCAGCACCTCGCCGGCAAACAACATACTTTTTATGCAGGGGCCAATGTTTTGTTCCTCATTGCGTGCCAAAATAATCGCCGTTAAATCCAGCATATCTAAGTCCCTTCATCCACTATCGCTAACGCTTATTACATTACATCTAATTTTAACGCATCGTCTAGGCCAACGCAACTATCAGCCCACGCCTCACGGCAGGTTCGGCATATTCTTGCTCACGGCGGTGTGGTGGATGATGTCCTCGACACGCAGGTCGATGGCGAGTTCTTGTTTATGCAGGGTCTCGGCTTTATCAAACTCAGCGGGCTTGTCCTCCTTGAGGCCGCGCACGAAGTGCTGCCAAGCCTTGATGGTGGTCTCGGTCGCCTGCTGGCGTTGCAGGGCCAGGTACTGCGCACCTGCGGGGATGTCGAGAGCGTCGAGTGCGGTTTGGCGCGACTCGAGCGCGGGCACGATTTGCTCGGTGATGAGCGTGGCCAGCGCCTCTCGTTGCAGCGGGGAGAACTCCCCCGTAGTAGTGCTGGCCAAGGCCTTAAAGCGCTTTTGCAGACGGCGGAATTTGACGTTGTACTCGTCGACCACCGGCTGTGTGGCCTCAATATAGGTCGCGATATCGCCGTTCACGAGCGGAGCAATCGCATCGAGGTAGTCGCGGTAGTTCTGGATATATACTACCTGCCAGTGTCCGTCCCCTGCCTGCTCCATGACGAGCGTCAGGGGGAACTCGGTCTGCGTGTAGTCCTCGCGCACCAGCACCGTAGCCACCGCGCTGGCCCCCTGCCGCTCGATGCTGTTCACGCGCAGGAACGTCGTGTTACGTATCTGCGAGCGTTCCAAAAAGCGCTCATAGTCAATCCCCAGCTGCCGCCCCTGTAAAATATCCGTACCCGAGGGCAGGCTCCAGCGGCCATCGGCCACGCGCTGACGGATGGTCTCGGCCGTGCCGCCTGCGAGCTGGGGCTTAATCATGACGTAGAACTTCTCAAACATGACTTTCGTCTTGGGCGTAAGCGAGGCATCATAGGCAAAGAGATCCACCGTGAGGTCATCATAGGCCCGGTTCGTGAGGGTCTCCAGGTTCATATAGTAGGTAAAGGTCGCCACATCCTGTTTTTCCACTGCCGTCTGCAGCTGCTGCAACGCATACTCTGGTGAGCGCCGATAAAAGCCCACATACCAGATAAGCGTACCAATCAGGCAGGCCAGCACCAGGCAACACGCGAGGAACCGCCGCTGACTGCGCCGGTTGCGCCGCTGGAGCATCCGCTCCCACGTATAATCATCCATCTGCTGCCCTCCTGCCGTGCCATCTGGCGTATTCTCTGCGCCCATTATACTATAGGCGGCCCGCCTATGGCAAAGAGTTCATAGATTTGTTACAATAAAAACAAATATACGGAGGGAGGCAGCAAAATGAAGTGGGTGAATCATGAAATCGTCACGGGCGTCATCAGCTATGCGCTGACGCATGACCCACTGCTCGCACTCACGAGTATGGTCGGTGCCATCATCCCCGACCGTATCGAGGGCAATCCGCGCACGACGAGCCACTACTGGTCATGGCGCAGCCGTCATCGCGGCTGGTCACATTGGCCGCTTATCTACCTGCTGCTGGCCCTGCTCAGCGCACAGAACGCCTCCGACCTGCTGCATCCCGCAGACATCACCATGTCCCACCTCATCTTTTGGGGCAGTATCGGCGCGCTGCTGCACATCGTCGAGGATGCCGCCTGTGGCAAAGTCCCCCTGCTCACCCCTTGGGGCAAACACGGGCTCAAGCTCTTTACCACCGGCTCCGTCACCGAGTATCTATTTGCCATCGCCCTCGTACTGCTCTGCTGTCTGGCGCATTGGTTGCTGCTCAGCGCTTCATTCTAACTTATTTGCTCGTATTTTGTTGGTCTATATGCTACAATAAAAAAGAATAAAAGCAACACGGAACGAGGTGCACCATGAATACCGGTTTCAAAAAGCATAAGGCAGGCAAGTTTCTGCGCCTGCTGGCCGAGAAATATCCCACGAAAGAGGCTGTCTACGAAAAGCTCATCTACCTACAGGCACAGCTCTCCCTGCCCAAAGGCATCGAGCACTTTATGAGCGATTTGCACGGCGAGTATGCGTCCTTTTTCCACATTCTCAACAACTGCTCGGGCGTCATCCGCGAAAAAGTCGACTATGTCTTTGGCGCACGCCTCTCCGATGAGGAAAAGGCAGAGTTCTGCACACTCATCTACTACCCCGAGGAAAAGCTGGAGCAGGTAGCGCACGAACGCCGCAACACTCCGGCCTGGTACCGTCAGCAACTCTCACGCATGCTGGAGCTCTCGAAGCTCATGAGCTTCAAATACCCTGCCTCGAAGGTCAGCAGTTTCATCCCACGCCGCTACGCCTCGATTATCGTCGAGCTCATGAACACGCGGCCCGAGGCCGACAACGCGCAGTTCCTCTATCACCAGCGCCTGCTCAACACCATCGTGCAGATTGACAGCGGCGCCGACTTCATCATGGCCTTTACCGTGCTCATCAAGCGGCTGGCCGTAGACCACCTGCACATCGTGGGCGACTTTTTCGACCGCGGCAACCGGCCCGATGCTATCCTCAACCTGCTCATACAACATAACTCGGACATCGATATCCAGTGGGGCAATCACGATGTACTCTGGATGGGCGCGGCATTGGGCAGTGAGGTCTGCATCGCGGCGGTCGTACGCAACTCCCTGCGCTACAACAACACCGATGTGCTCGAGCGCGGCTACGGCATCAGCCTGCGCCCGCTCACGACTTTCGCCTCGCATATCTATCCCGACGAGGCCTCCATCAAGGCGGCCGAGCGCACCATCACCATGATTATGTTCAAGCTCGAGGGGCACCTTATCCGCCGCAACCCGGATTTCCATATGGAGAGCCGCCTGCTGCTGCACAAGATTGACTTCCGCTCCATCTATGCGGTACTAGGCGACGGCAAACGCTACGAGCTCGACAACGCTTATTTCCCGACCATCGACTACAGTGCACCTGACCCCTACGTGCTCACGGAGGAGGAGCAGGGCATCATCGCTGATTTGCGCTCGTATTTCCTCGAAAGTACCGTACTGCACCGCCATGTCGACTATCTCTACCAGAAGGGCAGTCTCTACACCTGCTACAACGGCAACCTGCTCTTTCACGGTTGCGTGCCCATGAACGACGATGGCACGTTCCGCACCATCCACTACGCGGGTCAGACCTATGCGGGACGCAGTTGGTTCGACTTCTGCGAGCACATGGCACGCGAGGCCTATCTGCACACGAGCCAGCGCACACTCGATTTCATGTATTTCCTCTGGTGCGCGCGTCTCTCGCCGCTCTCGGGCCGCGAATGCAAGACCTTCGAGCGCTCGCTCATCCCCGACGAAACGACATGGCACGAGCCCTCAGACCCCTACTTTAAATATATCGATGACCCGGCAGCCTGCGCGCGCGTATTGCAGGAGTTCGGTCTAGACCCCGAAAAGGGCCACATCATCAACGGCCACGTGCCCGTCAAGGTCAAAAAAGGCGAAAGCCCCATCAAAGCGGGCGGCAAAGCCATCATCATCGACGGCGGCTTCTGCAAGGCCTACCACAAAAAGACCGGTATCTCCGGCTACACACTCATCTACAACTCGCGCGGCCTGCGCCTCCTCGAGCACCAGCGCATCGCCGACGTACGCGAGGCCCTGCGCGCCAACCACGACATCGAGTCCGTCTCCGAAACCGTAGAACTCCAGGCCGTCCACACCACCGTCGGTGACACCGACGAGGGCAAGGCCATCCAAAACGAAATCACCGACCTCTACAACCTGCTCCTAGCGTACCAGAACGGCATATTGAAACCGCAGGATTAAGGAAAATTAGATAACCGCGTCAGCCCATCTGTACTTTGCACAGGTGGGCTGATTTTGCTTGGCTTGTCAACAGTAGCATTTTATGTTATATTTTCATTGAATTATATTTCAATGAAACGTATTTCAATGAAGTTGGTGTATATCATGACTCAGAAATTTATCGGCCGGGAACAGGAACTGCAAACCCTGGAGAAACTGCAACATAAAGACGGTTTTCAAATGCTCGTCATGTACGGCAGGCGTCGCGTAGGAAAATCTACACTGTTGCAAAAATTTGCCGACGGCAAACGGGTTATTTTCTATACGGCAATCCGCAGCGGAGCGCAACGCAATCTGGAACTACTGAGCCAACGCGTGCTGCAAGTACTAGCCCCCGAACTGCCCAATGTGACCTTCCCCTCATACGAGGAACTATTTACCTTTATCGGACAAGCCGCACAAAAGGAACGGCTGCTTTTCATCATTGATGAACTGCCCTATCTGGTCGAACAGGCACCCTCTCTGCTCTCGATGATGCAAAAAGCCATTGACAACATGTGGCTATCCGGGCAGCTTTTCCTGATTCTTTGCGGCTCTTCCATCAGTTTTATGGAAAATGAGGTACTTGGCGAAAAAAGCCCCCTCTTTGGCCGCCGCACCGCGCAATTAGCACTCCAGCCCTTTGCCTATTGGGATGCTGCCAAATTTGTCCACGCTTACACACCAGAACAAAAAGCTATCTGCTACGGTGTGACCGGTGGCGTGGCCAAATACCTCGCCCTCTTTGATGACCAGCGCCCGCTTGACGAGAATTTATGCGACCTTTTCTTCGATAAAGCCGGCTACCTCTATGAAGAACCCGAAAACCTGCTGACACAGGAATACCGCAATGTCACCACCTATAATGCCATCATCGGTGCTATCGCCTCTGGGCGTACAAAATTGACGCAGATTGCCGATTTGACCCACCTGGAGCCCTCCAAAATCGCCCATGCCGTACGGAATCTCTGCGCGACAGGCATTCTAAGTAAGGAATGTGCCATCACCGATGAACGCAACAAGAAAAAAATCCGTTACCATCTGGCCGATTCCATGTTCCGCTTCTGGTACCGTTTCGTCCCCGACGGCATCGATGCCATCGGCATGGGTCATGGCGACATTTACTATAAGCATGTTGTAAAGCCCCATCTATCCGATTATATGGGTGAGGTATTTGAAGAAATGTGCCGTGCCTACACGCTGCGCGCGGGGCTGACCGGTCAACTCCCCTGCCTTGTGACCAAGGTTGGCAAATGGTGGGGTACGAACCCTCGCACCCACGAAGAAACGGATATTGATGTTGTAGCTTTAGATACGGCACAAAAACAGGCTATACTTGGTGAATGCAAGTTCCGCAACGAGCCCATCGACAAAAGTGTGTTCGAACAGTTGCAACAACGCAACGGCCTCATCGACAACCGCTACCGCGTCATCGCTTTCCTTCTCTTCAGCAAAACCGGCTTCTCCGACTGGATTATGGCCAATAAACGAGATGCGTCAATATATACGATTACTCTGGAAGAGATGTATAACTGCTGCGCAAGGAATTCGCCAGCAACAAGGTATTCAATTATGCCTTAAAGTGTTTCAGCAACGTGGCATAGGATTTTGCTGGCAGGGATATGTGTTGAACGAAACATATTTCATAAAATAAAAAGTTTGTTGCATATAATGCAACAAACTTTTTATTTTAGATAATTTATTGTATAATTCATATTGGAGGTGCCAAAATGAAAAATTTACTACCGCGCAATACATACCTTAAACAGCTGCTCGCCTTCAAGGACCAGGAACCTGTGAAAATCATTACCGGCATCCGGCGCTGCGGCAAATCCACGCTCATGAAGCTGATGATACAATACCTGCGCGAGCATGGTGTCCCTGACGAGCAGATTATCTATATGAACTTTGAAACCAACCAGTTCGACACGTTCGACCGCCAGCAGGTCTATCAGTACGTAAGTGAGCGCATCCTGCCCGATAAGAAAATGTACCTCTTTCTCGACGAACCACAGAACATCGCGAACTGGAACAAGACGATAGCGGCCTTTCAGGTGGACTTTGACTGCGATATCTACATCACGGGCTCGAACGCCTACCTGCTTTCGTCTGAGTACGCGACCTATCTTTCCGGCCGCTATGTGGAAATACGCATGCTACCCCTGTCCTTTAAGGAATTCGTCGCCTTTCAGGGCTATACCCTGAGGGACTATGTCACACCCATCGGCGAACACAAGAAACGTGCCTATGATGCCACCGGCGATTTCGTGGAATTGCTCGACTTATTCGAGGCCTATGTCCGTTACGGCGGTTTCCCCGTGCTCAGCGATATCGGGCTGGAGCAGGATAAGGTACTGGCTATCCTGGACGGCATCTACAACACCGTTGTCAAACGCGATATCATCGACCGCGCCCGCCTGCGGCCGGACTCCCACGCCACCGATTCCGTGCTGCTGCAGAAAGTCTGCCAATTCCTGGCCGACAATATCGGCAGCAGCATCTCCTTCACCAATATCAGCAATACCCTCGTTTCCAGCAAAATGCTGCAGGAGCGCAAGCGCCAGGGAAAGCCCGCCGTCAGGACCATTGCCAACTACGTAGCCGCCATGACTGAGGCCTATCTTTTTTATCCCATCAAGCGTTTTGATATCAAGGGCAGGGAATATCTGCAAACCCTCGGCAAATACTATATGGTAGACACCGGGCTGCGCAATTATCTGCTGGGCTACCGGGGCATGGATACGGGCCACCAGCTGGAAAACATCGTCTACTTCGAACTGCTGCGCCGCGGCTACGATCTGGCGGTCGGGAAAATTGGCAGCAAGGAGGTAGACTTCATCGCCGTCAAAGGCGAGGAGAAAGTCTACTATCAAGTCACCCAGGAAATGCGTTCCGAAACCACCCGCGCACGGGAACTCGCCCCTTTGGAAGATATTCGCGACAACTTCCCCAAAATAATTCTGACCCTGGATAGCAACATCAAAATGACCGAAGATGGCATTCGTATCGTCAACCTGCTGGATTTCCTGTTGACTTGACAATAAAAGGCTGGTACCGATGGTCTGCATCGGTACCAGCCTTTTGCTTTGCCTTAGCTGCGTTTAGAATGCGGCGACGACGGCGCCTTTGTATTTGTCTTTGATGAAGTCTTTAATTGTTTGGCTCTTCAGTGCCTTGATGAGGGCCTGGATTTCGGGACGGTCGGCGTCACCTTCGCGCACGGCGATGATGTTGACGTATGGGGAGGTGCTGTCCTCGATGAAGAGCGAGTCTTTCGTCGGGTCGAGATTTACCTGCATCGCGAAGTTGGAGTTGATGACGGCGGCATCCACATCATCGAGCGTACGCGGCACCTGCGCGGCCTCTACTTCCTGGAACTTCAAATTCTTTTTGTTCTCGACGATATCCTGCAACGTCGCTTTCTCAGCTACGCCTTCTTTGAGTTTCAGCAGACCAGCTTTCTCGAGGAGCAGCAGGCTGCGGCCTTCATTCGTCGGGTCATTTGGCACAGCTACCGTCGCGCCGTCCTTGAGGTCTTTCAAGTCTTTGACCTTCTTGGAGTAGACGCCCATCGGCTCGATATGGATACCAGCCGCACTCACGAGTTTGCACTCGGAGTGCTCAGTGATGAAGTTGTCGAGATACGGTTTGTGCTGGAAATAGTTGGCATCGAGTTCCTTGTCGTTGAGCGCGATGTTCGGCTGCACGTAGTCGTTGAACTCAACGATTTCCAGTTTGATGCCCTGTTTCTCGAGCTCAGGTTTGACCTGCTCGAGAATTTCGGCATGCGGCACGGACGTAGCGCCGACTTTCAGCGTCTTGGCACCGGAACTGGCCGCACCCGACGAGGACGAGGAAGAGCTGCCACCGCAGCCCGCAAAAGCGAGCGTCGCGATGAGCAGCGAGGCGATGAGGGCGAATACTTTTTTCATGGGGAAACCTCCTTTGGCTTCACTACATCATAATAATACCTTTTATTTCTTGTCCAGATGTTTGGCCAGCTGATTGCCCGCGAACTGCACGAGCTGCACCAGCACGATGAGCACCACGACCGTGGCGAGCATCACATCGGGACGGAAACGCTGATAACCATAGCGGATGGCGAGGTCGCCGAGGCCGCCGCCGCCGATGGCTCCGGCCATTGCTGACTCACCCACGAGGCTGATAATCACCGTCGTGAGCTGAGCCACGATGCTCGCGCGCGCCTCGGGGAGCAGCACATGCCAGATAATCTGGTATGGCGTCGCGCCCATCGCCTCGGCGGCCTCGATGAGACCGTAGGGCACTTCTTTCAGGCTCGTCTCCACCTGCCGCCCGATAAAGGGCACCGAGGCGATGACAAGCGGTACCATGGCTGCCGTCGTGCCAATGGCCGTGCCCACGAGCAGGCGTGTCAGCGGGATGATGGCGACCATGAGGATGATAAACGGGATGGAGCGGATGGCGTTGACCACCGCACCGATGCTGCGGTTGAGTGCAGGATTCGCGAGAATCTGGCCCCGCGCCGTCGTATGCAGCAGCACGCCTAGCGGCACACCGATGACGGTCGCGATGAGCATAGAGATGGCGACCATGTAGACCGTCTGCCCCAGCGCTGGCAGCAGCAGGTCAAGCATGCTGGTGGACATAGCCAATCACCTCCTCTTTGAGGTCGCGGCCACCGAGATAGCGCAGTGCCTCGTCGATTTTCGCCTGCGGGCCCGTCATGCCGATAATCATGCGGCCAAAGGGCACATTTTTTATCTGGTCGATATCGCCAAAGAGGATGGAAATGTCGAGCTCAGGGAATTGCTTGATGGTATCGGCGAGCACGGGGTCATCCGCATTGTCGCCGAGAAAGGTCAGACGCAACAGCAAAGGCGCGCCCGGCACTGGCTCGGGCGAGATATCACTGCCCCGAAAAGCGGCCGGCAGGTCATTGCTGAGCACCACGCTGATGAACTCCTGCGTGATAGGCTGCTGCGGGTTGGTGAACACCTCGAGCACGGTGCCCTGCTCCGCGATGACACCGTTGGCGATGACAGCCACCTTGTCACAGATTTCCTTGATGACCTGCATCTCGTGCGTGATAATCACCACGGTCAGGTGCATCTGCTGGTTAATGTCGCGGATAAGCTCGAGGATTGATTTCGTCGTCTGCGGGTCGAGCGCGCTCGTCGCCTCATCGCAGAGCAGGATTTTCGGCTCACTCGCGAGCGCCCGCGCGATACCCACGCGTTGTTTCTGCCCGCCCGAGAGCTGCGACGGATACTGCGCCGCCTTGCTCTCGAGGCCTACGAGCTTGAGCAGGGACTCCACTTTAGCCTTGATGTCCTTTTCCGGCTTATGCGCGAGGCGGAGCGGAAAAGCCACGTTGTCGTAGACTGTAGCCGAGGAGAGCAGGTTGAAATGCTGGAAAATCATGCCGATATCCTTGCGCGCCTGCCTGAGCTCACTCTCACTCAGCGCCGTCATATCCTGCCCGTCGATGATGACCTCGCCGCCCGTAGGCCGCTCGAGCAGGTTGATGCAACGGATGAGCGTGGATTTGCCCGCGCCCGAGAGACCGATAATACCGTAGATTTCCCCTGTGCCAATCGTGAGGTCAATACCCTTGAGGGCCTGCACCGGTCCTGCCGCACTGGCGTAGGTCTTTTCAATATGCCGCAGTTCTATCATGCAGCTATCACATCCTTGCCGTGTTATCACATATCATTTCGATATGTGTTGCATGTTATCATAAAATAAGACGTTTGTCAATGGTATTGTACCACTGTCAACGTCTTTTTGACAATATTTGTTTTTAATGCGTGGTCAAGTGTACAGAAAAGGTGATTATGTCCGCAAATAAGGCCCTCCTAGTGCAGCTGCCGAATCACCAGCGCGAGCCCGAAGCCCAGCCGCGTAAGCGGCGCCTCGAGGTCGGCCCCCGTGATTTCCTGGATGCGCTTCAGCCGGTAATGCAGGGTGTTGCGATGCACGAACAGGCGCTCCGCCGTGCGCTGTAGATTGCCCTGCGCCGCGAGATACTCCCGCAACGTACCCACATAGTCCGAGCTGTTGGCCGCATCATAGTCCTGGAGTGCCTGCAATACGCGCTGGGCATAGGCGAGGAACTCCTCATGGTTCGCCGCCCCGAGGATGAACTCACGGATACCAGCCTCCTGATAGATATAAGGTCCCTCGAGGTCGCTGCTATAGGCGATGCGCCGCGCAATCTGCGCCTGCTCATAGAGCGCCCCTACCTGGGTCACATCTGCCCCCAGCGCCGCCCCGATATGGAAAATGGCCTGTGAGCCGCTCTGTCTGAGTGTCTGCGTGAGTGCCGCCAGCCGCGGTGCCGCCTGCTCCGCCGTGGTGGCCATGAGCAACAGCACCTGTCCGTAGTGCAGCACGACATCGTGCGCGAGTCCCTGTTTCGTGAGCCACGAGTCACAGAGCGCGAGATACTCCTCGGGCAGATTGTCACGGATATTATCCTGCAAAGGCAGGCGCTGAAACACGAGCACGGCCAGACACTGCGGCACCGTACCCGGATAACCCGCGGCCAGCCAGAGCGAGGCCGCATCTTGCGGGGCCAGCGAACCAAAGAGCACATCGGCCAGAGGATGACGCACATCCCCCGCCTGTTGCTCGGCCGAGCTCACGGCCCGCCCGATTTCCTCCATGACATCGACGAGCGGCACATCCCACGGCAGGGCAATCAGCGGAAAGGCGTGCTCCTTGGCATAGCTCACGAGTGCCGCCGGCACCTCATCCACGTAGCCGCCGCCATAGAGGAACAGCACCCCCGCCAGTTTATGCCGCACGGCCAGCCGCACGGTCTTGCCTAGGTCGAACTCGGGCCGCTGGGCCACGCTGCCGATGATGAGTAGTTCCCCGCCCCGCACCCATTGCGTAAAGGCCATATTTTCCGCCATATAGGTCCAGCGGATGGGATTGTCCATACCATATTTACCTGTCAGCACCGTAATCGCCTGCAACGACGACAGGTGAATCAAATCTTTGCAGCGCAGCATAAATCCTCCTCAAATACATAGACAGACTGCCCACCGCATAGCGGCAGCAGCCTGTCTCAAATATACACATATTAGCTTAGAATATCAAGCCCGCAAAAGTGCTAAATCTGTCTGCACCGGCGCCGGTTCGCGGCAGAAAAGTTCCCGGCCGTGACGCACAGAACGCAGCACACCTGCCCGGCAGCGCACCGCCTCAAAGGGACTGGGCGCATCGAGCACGATGAAGTTGGCCGGTTTACCTGCCGCCAGACCATACTCATCCTGAATGTGCATGGTCACGGCACCGTGCGTCGTGATGAGGTCGAGCGCATGCTCGATTTCGGGGAAGGACATCATCTGGCAAATGTGAATGCCGTTGTCGAGCACGTTCATGAGGTTGCCATTGCCCAGTGGGTACCACGGATCCTCTATGGAGTCCTGCGCAAAGCAGACGTTGATACCTGCATCGTTGAGTTCCTTGACGCGCGTGAGCCCGCGGCGCTTCGGGTAGGTGTCCTGCCGCCCCTCAAGGTAGATATTCTCAGTTGGGCAGGAGATGAAGTTTAGCCGCGCCTTCACCAACGTCTTCATAAGGCGGAACGCATAGGCGCCGTTGGCCGAGCCAAAGGAGCAGGTATGACTGGCCGTCGTGCGGTCGCCGATGCCCGCCTGATAGGCAAGCGCCGTCAAAAGTTCGAGGAAACGCGACTGGTCATCATCCGTTTCGTCGCAGTGCAGGTCGATAAGCTTGTCATATTTCACGGCGAGCTCCACGGCCTTGTGCACAGATTTTTCGCCAAACTCCCGCGCCAGCTCATAGTGCGGGATACCGCCCACACAGTCCGCGCCCATTTTCAGCCCTTCCTCCACCAGTTCATCGCCGTGTGGATAGGCGTACATACCCTCCTGCGGGAAGGAGACAATCTGGATGGTCAGGATGTCCTTGAGTTCCTCTTTGAGCTCGAGCAGAGCCTTCAGTGAGGTCATGCTCGGGTCGGTGACATCGGCATGCGTGCGCAGATACTGTACGCCGGCCAGCATTTCCTCACGGATGGCACGGCGCGCCCGCTGTTTGACCTCCTCGACCGTAGCCCCGGCCTTGGTCTCACTCCAACGCTGGATACCCTCAAAGAGCGTACCCGTGCCGTTCGTCGCGCCCTCGCGCTGCGCCGTATAGACGTAGTCGAGGTGGATATGCGGGTCGACATACGGCGGTACGACCACGCGGCCGCCGAGGTCGATGGTCTCAGCCTGCGGCGCCTCGATGTTAGGGCCGATGGCCGTAAAACGCCCGTTCTCCACGAGCAGCGACTGCGGCTCTTGATGGTCAATCAGCACGGCGTTGGTGTACAGTTTCTGCATGATAAAACTTCCTATCACATCTTAAATTCTTTTTGGCAAATCTTGACGAGCTCCGGGATGACGCTGTCGACGATGATTTTGCCGCGCGCCGCCGTGGAGGATTTGGCGCTCGCGAGGCCACCGCACTCCGGCACATCCGTCTTGTAGAGGGGATAGCGGAAATACGGCAGTGGCGTGACGTTCTCCACGTCGACGAGCCGGTCCATATGGCAGAGCTCCGGCGCAAAATACAACATGAGCGAGGTCTCCGTCACAGCCGCATGCTCCAGCGCCCAGCCGGGGAACGGCACTTCGTCAAAAACTTTGTCGATGACGTCGGGCGGCATGGGATCCCACCAGTTCGATTCGACGATGGTCGCCGCGCCATGCGTATCGCGGTTCACGAGGTCCATCGCCTCGACGAGGAAGGCCTCATTTTCAAAATGCGCGTTGACCAGCATGATTTTCGTAAAGCCATCCCGCACAAGCTCCATGAGTACATCGTAGGCCAGATGGATGACCGTCTCACCGTTGAGGTCGATGGTGCCTGGGAACAGCGGCCCGCCGCCCGAAAGCGGTTTGGACTTGTAGCCATAGCAGAGCGTCGGCATCACGATGCCGTGCACCTCCTTGGCCAGCGCCACTGCGAACTGCTCCGCAATGACCGCGTCGGTACAATAGGGCAGGTGCTGCGCATGCTGCTCCGTCGAGCCGACAGGTAGCAGGATGATATCATCTTTACGGGCCGCAAACTCCGGCCAGGTCATTTCACGCATATAGACTGACATTGAGGTTCCTCCAAAAATCATCAAGCTTTATCCAGAGCTGGTGCCTGTGCATCCTCCGCACTAGGCTGTGGCCACAGCGCCGAGAACACGACCATGCAGAGTGCCGCTACGACGACGGCCAGCAGGCAGGACACCCAGAAATTGATCGACAGGGCATAGGTAAAGACCATGTAGGCCACCGGCCCCGCAATCGCCGAGGCAATCGCGCCCTGCTTCGTGCCCTTGTCACTCACAATGCCCGTAAACAGAGGCACGCCGATGCAGGAGCCGATGCCGCTGAGGCCGAGATAGAGGAAAATAGACAGCAGATGGGGCGGATTGACGTAGTTGAAGAGCATGCAGATAACGGCAATCGTAAAGACGGCGATGCGCGTCACGAGCACCTCTTTCTCCGGCGAGGCCTGCTTGTTGATGGTCTTGGCGTAGAAGTCACGGCCGATGGACTGGCCGATAACCAGCAGGATAGACGTCGCCGTGGAAATCATCGCGGCGAAAATACCAATCATCATCAGTGCGGCCAGCGGACGCGGCAGCAGGTTAATCGCCATCGTGACCGTCAAATGGTCGGGGTCAGCGTCCGGGAACAGCACGCGGCCCGTGAGGCCAGCGATATAGAAACTGTTATAGACCACCGTGAGGAAAAGCACCGTGATGAGGAAAACGCCAATCGTCTTGCGGCTGACATTCGGGATAGCGAGGAAACGCGAGCAGAGATACGGCTGGCTCACGAAAATGATGCACCAGAACACGAAGTTGCCAATAATGCCCGTGACCGTCATCTGCGCATCGGGTTTGCTATCGGGTTCGACCACCCGCAGCATATCGGGGTTGATGGCCGCCAGCTTTTCCTCAAGTCCGGTGAAGCCACCTACAGCCTGCAACGAGACAGCCAGCAGTACGATACTGATGACGAGCATCGGGAAGCCCTGCACGAAATCCGTCCAGGCCACAGAGCTCAGACCGCCTGCCACCACGTAGAAAATGATAATAGCCGTGATGATGAACAGGCCGACATCAAAGGAAATACCCGTGAAGCTCTCCAGCAGGATAGCACCGCCCTTGAACTGCGCCACGAGCGGGAAAATGTAGAAAATCGAGATGACGCCCGCGATGATGAGCTGCAACGCCTTGCTGTGATAGCGCTGGCCCAGATACTCCGGCACCGTCAGCGAGCCGAGCTTATCGGCCTGCAAGCGCATGCGGCGCATGAGCAGCACGGCCGGCAGCACGAGCCCGGGGATAATCGCGATGACAATCCAGTAATACGGCCAGCCAATCGTAGACATCACACCCGGGTCGCCCATGAAGGCCGCCGCACTGACGGAGGCCGTCACATACGAGAACGCGAGCACGACGGTCGGCGTTTTACGCCCGCCGAGGTAGTAGTCGACGTCGGCGGCACTGCCGCTGCTCTTGCGGCTCGACCACCAGGCGATAAAGGTCACGAACACGAGGTACGCGACGAAAAACAGCACAGACATAGTTTGTAAGGACATATGAATCCCCCCTCAGCGTAGCTAACGACCGGCCCAGGCTTTGCTCAAGCCTTCGTTGCCATCGCCGCGTGGTCAGCCAGCACAGCCGGCATATCCGGTGCGGGAGCCGTGACCTCGGACGGTTCTTTCTTGAACATAAAGGCGAGGATACCCGCCAGCGAAATGAGCACTGTCAGCGCTTCAAAACCCAGCATGATGGACCAAGTTGACGTAAACATAATAAAAATCCCCTTTCCATAATACTCACCTGCACGAACGCAAAAAAGTCCCGCTCATACAACATCGTGCGATGCTGTACAGCCGGGACTTCGTCGTCCGTAACTTTTTCTTTTCGATGGTTAGACTATAACAGATATGCTCATTTCAGTCAATAAAATACCTGCTAATTGTACACTATTCGACAATTAGCAGGTATTTCTGTATTTCATTTTGTATATATTGCACAAATACTCGTCAGTTCAAGCCAAGGCACGGCTTATAACTGGAAACGGCTGACCTCGTTTTGCAGTTCCGACGCCATCTCCGCCAGGCTCTTGCTCGCGTTGGCAATCTCCTGCACCGAAGCGGACTGCTCCTCCGTTGCAGCGGAGACCGTCTCGGCCTCCTGCGCCGCCTTGGTGCTGGTATCCGTGATGGTGTCGACATGGCCCGTGATGGCTTTACCCGAGTCAGCCATGCCCGCGATGGCCTGACTGATGCGCTGCACCTGCTGCGAGACCTCCTCGACAATCTCGATGATGCGGCGGAACGACTCGCCCATCGCCATAATCTTCTGCATGCCGACCTTGACCTCTTCACTGCTCTGCTGCATGCCCGTCACGGCCTGTTCCGTATCGGCGCGCGTGGCCGTGATGAGCTCGGTAATCTTGTGCGCGGCCTCCTGACTGGACTCGGCCAGCTTGCGCACCTCCTCGGCCACCACGGCAAAGCCGCGGCCCTGCTCACCTGCGCGTGCAGCTTCAATAGCCGCATTCAGTGCCAGCAGATTAGTCTGATCGGCAATACCCGCAATGGTATCAACGATCTCGCCGATCTCCTGCGAACGCTGACCAAGCGCCGTAACCACCTGCGTGGACTGCGTGGTGGACTGCTCGATGTGCTGGATCTGCACGATGGCTTCATCGAGCACCTTACCGCCATCGCGCGCGATATCGGCGGCTTCCTGTCCATGCTTGGCGGCGGCAGCCGCCTCGCTGGCCGTGCTCTGAATCGTATTGTTCAGCCCCGCCACGGCCTGCTTGGTGCCCTCGACCGCCTGCAGCTGCTCTGCCGTGCCCTGCGCGACATTCACGATGCTGTCGGCAATCTGGTTCGAGGCCTGAGCCGACTGGTCGGTCGTCGCGTTGAGCTCCTCCAAGGAGGCCGCGAGAGCCTCACTGTTCGAGCTGACCTTATGTACCGTCTTGGCAATGCTTTGGCGCATATGTATCATCGCCTCGGCGAGGCGGCCCAGCTCATTGTCGGCATGTACGGCGTTCGGCCGATCGCGCAGGTCGTTCGCCGCCATGAGGTGCATTTCCTCCATCATCAGCGTGAGCGGGCGCATGATGCGCGTCACGATACCGAGCACCGCCACCGCGATAATCACGAGAATGAGCAGCGAGATGCCTGCCATGATTTTCAGCATATTGCTGACCGGCGCAAAGAGTTCATCCTCGTCGGCTATGGTAGCCATGCCCCAGCCCGAGACCTCGATCGGCGTATAAAAGGCGATTTTACTGTCACCGCTGTCATCCTTGAACTTGAACACGCCCGTCTGCCCCGAGAGCATCTTCTCGCCCAGCGCTTTGAGCTCAGGATTGCTCTCTTCGGAGATTTTCTTTTTCATGATGGCTTCACTGTTGGGATTAACCAGGTACGTGCCATCCTGTGCCACGAGCAGACTGTAGCCCTGCTCGCCCAGTTTGAAGTCCGCAACCTTCGCCGCCAGTGCATCCGTATTGATGGCCGCGAGAATCATGCCGACATTTTTGCCATTGTCATCTTTGATGAGGGAAATGCTGTTAAAGATGATTTTACCCGTGGCCTGCGAGATGACCGGCGCACTCATAAAGGTGTCCTTCGCGCCCGTCATCGTCTCTTTGTACCAGGCCTTGTCCTGATTGTGCATTTCCTTGAAGCCGCTCTTCGTCCAGCCGTAGAGATTGCCCGAACCGTCGAACGGCCCCCAGCTCACACTGTCGTAGACCCCGGGATAGGTCTGGTCCATGAGCTGGTAGCGGTACTGGATGTTCTTGTTGAGCATCTCAGTATTCATCGTGCGCGCACCCACGTTGTCCGCGGCCTCGCGCGTCTCCAGCAGACGCTTGTCGAGCCAGTTGGATACATTCTCACTGACCTCGGTCACGAGCTGCGTGGAATCCTGCGTGATTTGCTTTTCAAAGGCGTTGCCCACATATTTGAACGTGACCCCGGCCATGAGCAGCAGGCCCACAATCACGATGGGCAGCACATACATGAGTATCTCCGTCTTGACGCTGCGGGCGCCACCGGCCTTGATACCAGCTTTATCCATGAGAGCCATAAAACATCCCTCCTATAAGCCACCGCTATCCCTAAGAGCGGTTTTCTCTTTATTCCCAATCACAATTATTATTCCCCTTTTAGTCGTCAAATCTCTGCCAAATGATAAGATTTTTCTCTCTGCATACAGCAAAAAAGACCGCCACAGCCTAAGCTGCAACGGTCTCTCAATATGGGTCAAGCTCGCCTTGCAGGCGGCTATCTGCTGATTATTCGGCGATGCCCGGCGTGGTCATCTGCTCCGGAGAGAGGATATGCTCCATGCGGTCTTTCTCCATGAGGTGTTTCTCGAGGATGACCTGGCGGATGGGTTTGCCCGTCGTGTAGGCCTCTTTGGCCAGCATCGCGGATTTCTCATAACCGATATGCGGCAGCATCGCGGTCACGACACCCACGCTCTTATCGAGCCACTCCTGGCACTGCTTGCGGTTCGGCTCGAGGCCAATGAGCAGTTTATCCACAAAGGTGTTGACGGCGTTCGTGAGGTAGGTCATGCTGTTGAACATATTGAAAGCCATAACCGGCTCCATGACGTTCAGCTCAAACTGGCCGTTCTCGCAACCCAGCGAGACTGCGAGGTCGTTGCCAATGACCTGATAGCAGGCCTGGTCGAGCACCTCGGCGATGACGGGGTTCACTTTGCCCGGCATGATGGAGGAGCCCGGCTGACGTTTCGGCAGGATGAGCTCATTCAGGCCGCAGCGCGGACCGGAGGCCATGAGGCGGAAATCGTTAGCCATCTTGATGAGCACGAGCGCCGTGACCTTCATCGCGCTGGAGACATCGGCGAAACCATCCGTATTGTTCGTCGTATCAATCATGTTTGCCGCCGTCTCATAGTGCTCGCCCGTGACCTCGGAGAGCGTCTCGGCGACTTTGCTGATATAGGCGGGTTCGGCATTCAGCCCCGTACCTACGGCCGTGCCGCCCATGTTGATGACGTGGATGCCCTCGGTGGCCTGATTGATGCGCTTGATACCGCGGCGCACGGCAGAGGCATAGGAGCCCATCTCCTGACCGAGCGTGATAGGCACTGCATCCTGCAAGTGCGTGCGGCCCATCTTCAGCACATCTTTATACTCGACGGATTTTTTCTCGAGCTCCGTGGCGAGACGGTCGAGCGCCGCCGTGAGCTTGCCCGCCTTGTGGTTGAGGCAGACTTTGATGCTCGTCGGGAACGAGTCGTTCGTAGACTGGGCCATGTTGGCGTGGTTGTTCGGGGAGACAATGTCGTAACGGCCACGTGCCTCACCGAGGATTTCCAGCGCACGGTTGCAGAGCACCTCGTTCATGTTCATATTGATGGACGTGCCCGCACCGCCCTGGATGGGGTCAACGGGGAACTGGTCGAGCAGCTGGCCGCCGATGATTTCGTCCGCCGCCTGCACGAGCGCGTTGCCGATTTTCTTATCGAGACGGCCCGTAGCCATGTTCGCGAGAGCTGCGGCCTTCTTGACCTTGGCGATGGACTGCACGAAATCGGGGTCGATGGTCTGACCCGTGATGTGGAAATTGTCGATGGCGCGCATCGTCTGCACACCGTAGTAAACCTCGTCGGGGACTTCGAGCTCACCGATAAAATCATGTTCCTTACGCATCTTAGCCACGTTCCTTTCTTTTTATACTGACTACCCAATAACCCCTGCCGTCATCAGGCGGCCTGCTTTCCGGCGTTCGCCGGTTCATTTCCTTTTGACACCTTTATAGTAACACGTATTTTGTATACACGCAAGTACTTTTTAAAAAATTTGTCTTTTCAAGTATACAAATTCCTGTTACTAATCCTGCCTAACCATAAATCAGGTTAATCTTGCGTGTCAAAGGCCACTTTATCCACAGTTCTATCCACATTTTGCCCCTGACGGTGGATAACTTGTGTATGAAAGGCGAGTTATCCACATACTTTACCGCCTCAACTCCTTTGCTGCAAATAAAAAACCTGCGAGGTCCAAAAACCTCGCAGGCGTCTTTGCCATGTTCTGTTGTCATTGTACCCGCTGACGTGTACGCTGTCAACGGAACTTAAGAATGATTAAAGTACCTTCGCCAAATAGTCTTTGATTTCGTCGCCGTCTTCCATCTGCATGACCTGAGCCAGGATTTCCTTGGCCTTGACCGAGCTGATACCACGGATTTTTTCTTTGACGCGGGGGATGGACGGCGCACTCATGGAGAGCTCGTTGATGCCCATCGCCATGAGCAGTACGGCCGCGTTCGGGTCGGAGGCCATCTCGCCGCACATGCCTGCCCAGATGCCGTGCTCACGCGCACTCTCGATCGTGCGCTTCACGAGGCGCAGCACCGCGGGGTTGAAGTGGTTATATAGATAGGAGATATTTGCGTTGCCACGGTCCACAGCCAGCGTGTACTGGCAGAGGTCGTTGGTGCCGATGGAGAAAAAGTCCACGTATTTCGCGAGCACCGGCGTCATGATAGCGGCGGCCGGCGTCTCGACCATGATACCGACCTGTACATTGTCGGCATAGGCTTTGCCCTCATGGGCGAGCTCGACCTTGGCCTCTTCGATGAACTCCTTGACCTTCTTGATTTCGCTGACGTTGATAATCATTGGGATCATGATGGCGGCCTTACCGTAGACACCAGCGCGCAGGATGGCTTTCAGCTGCGGCAGGAACAGGTCGCGGCGCTGGAGGCTGATACGCACAGCACGGTAGCCGAGGAACGGGTTGTCCTCGTGCGGGATGTTCAAATACGGCAGCGGTTTGTCACCGCCGATATCCATCGTACGGATAACGCAGAGCTTGCCCGCGCATTTCTCCACAGCCTCTTTATAGGCTTTGAACTGGTCTTCCTCCGTCGGGATTTCCTCACGGCCCATGAACACGAACTCGGAACGGAACAGGCCCACGCCCTCGGCGCCGTAGTTCAGCGCGTTATCGACGTCCATATGCGTACCGATGTTGGCCACGAGGTCAACTTTCACGCCATCCGTCGTGACGCCCGGCAGGTCACGCAGCTCGGCATAGTGTGCCGCAAGCTCCTGCTGCTGCTTGAACTTCACATTGTAGGCTTCGATTTCCTCAGCCGAGGGGTTGATCGTGATTTCGCCACGCTCGCCGTCGATGATGACTTTATCACCATCGGCGATTTTATCGATGCGGTTCTCCTTGTCGAGACCCACAATCGTCGGGATGGCGCGGGACTTCGCGATGATAACGGCATGCGCCGTCGTGCTGCCTGCACCGAGCAGCACGCCCGCGAGTTTCTCCGTCGGCATACCAGCGATGACGGACGGCTCGATTTCATGACCACAGAGCACGACCTTTTCTTTGCCGAGCTCCGGCTCCTTGACGCCGAGGATGAACTTCGCCACGCGCTTACCCACATCACGCAGGTCGACCGCACGGGCAGCGAAATACTCGTCGTCCATCTGCTCGAACATCTTGGCCTGCTCCTCAGCGGCCTTCAGTACGGCGCGCGGTGCGTTGCCGAGTTCTTCCACGGCGTTGTCGATGTTCTGACCCATCATCGGGTCCTGAATCATCATGCGGTGCGCCTCGAGGATGGCGGCCTGCTCGGCCATATCATCCTTGCGCATCTTTTCGATGCTGGCGCGCAGGTTCTCAGCCACAGCCACGATAGCGGCCTTGGCCTTCTGTTTCTCCGTCTCTTTATCCTCGGGCTTGTAGTTCACGAGGTAGCCGTCCAGGTTCTGCCCTGCCAGCATGATTTTGCCCATCGCAATGCCGGAGATAACACCCTTGCCGCGAATTTTTTCTGCCATTTTCTTTTCCCCCATACAGTATACTGCCAGCCCATCTGCACCCCGCGGGCCAGCCTGTCCATGTGTATGAAAAGAGACCGCGCCCGAATACACGGGGCGGTCCCCCTCGCAGCGGCGTTGCTGCGTACCTTGTATAGAATTACTCCTCGCCGAACTTGGAGGCCACGAGGTCCTGCAGAGCCTTGACTGCATCTGCCTCATCCGGGCCATCAGCGATAATCGTGATTTCCGTCCCCTTCACGAGACCCATGCTCATAATCATGAGGATGCTCTTGGCATCAACCGTCTTACCCTTAGCCTGGATCTGCACCTTGGATTTGAACTTGGAAGCCGTCTGCACGAAGATGGAAGCCGGACGGGCATGGATACCAGTTTTGTTCTCAATCGTCAAAGTTGCCTGCGTCATAATAAATCTCTCCTATTCTTTATAGAAAAATACGTTTATGCTCTGCCCCTTATATATTGCATACAGTGTGCCAACTTTATAAAAGGTAGAAAAATTTATCTATTTTCATCCCCGACGCCCCATTTACAAGGCGGGGGAGAAAAGTCTTTTTTCACGGTTCACCCGACGTTTACACGTCTTTGTGGCTGTTGTTGGTAAAATTTACCATAATCAGCAATTATGTAGGTAAAATTTACTACATTTTGGTATTTTTTACCAAGCCATACTTACGGGCTTTCGCCGCCACGGTTTTATGCGTGAGTTGTAATTGTTTCGCCGCCGCATTAAAACTGCCACATTGAGCGAGTGCGTTGGCGATGATTTGCTTTTCGTACTCCGGCCAGGGCAGTACCGCCTTGTCCACGGTGAACGCCCCGAGCTCCCGTTCGGCCGCATCGCCCTTGATATAGGAAGGCAGAGCCGACACCGTAATCGTCTCGCTGTCCATGAGGGTAATCACCCGCTCCATGACATTCTCGAGCTCGCGCACGTTGCCCGGCCAGCGGTAGTGCATGAGCAGGTCCATCGCCTCAGGCGTGATACCCCGCACGGCTTTGCCGGACTCCGCACTGATTTTCTCGATAAAATGCTCCACGAGCAGGGGGATGTCATCGACGCGTTCCCGAAGTGGCGGCAGGATAATGGGGATGACGTTGAGCCGGTAATATAGGTCTTCACGGAACTCGCCCTTTTTCACCATCTCTTCAAGGTTACGGTTGGTCGCGGCGATGACGCGCACATCCACCTTGATGGTCTCCTCGCCGCCCACGCGGTCGAACTCCTTCTGCTGGAGCACGCGCAGCAGCTTCACCTGCATGTTCTTGTCCATCTCGGCGATTTCGTCGAGCAGGATGGTGCCGTGATTCGCGAGCTCGAACTTGCCAAGCTTGCGCTTTACGGCCCCCGTGAACGCGCCTTTCTCATGACCAAAGAGCTCCGACTCGAGCAGGGTGCCGGGGATGGCACCGCAGTTCACACGGATAAAGGGGCCGCGCCGCCTTTTCCCCGCATAGTGGATACCCTCGGCGATGACCTCCTTGCCCGTGCCGCTCTCGCCACGCACGAGCACCGTGGCCGAGCTGTCTGCCGCCTTGGAGGCGAGCGCCAGCACGTCGACAACCTTGCCGCTGCGGCCGATGTAGTTGGCAAAAGCCGTAGCGGTTTTCTTCGTGCGCAACAGTTCCTGTTCGAGGTATTCGGCCTTCGCCGAGACCTGTGAGAGCCGTTGCATGAGGTTTTGGATTTCCGTGATGTCCTTGACCACTGAGACCACGCCCGCGATTTTGCCGTCGACAAAAATCGGATTGACGTTGGCAACGAGCGTCGTGCCATCCTTTTTATGGCTGAGTGCGCCGATACGAGCCACGCCCGACTTCAACACACCGCAACGGTTGCCGTTGGGGGCCGACTGATAGACATTCTGACCGATGACCATCTCCCGCGTCTTGTGTACGATACGCAGATATGACGGGTTCACATAGGTGATTTCGCCGGTATGCTCCACGACACAGATACCATCCTGCACCGTCTCGAGAATCATCTGGAGCCGCTCCTGCATGAGCGCGTTCTCATGCAACAGACGGTCGACCTCGCGTTCCTCCGTGCGGTCGTGCAGTTCGAAATCCCCTTCGAGAAACTGCACCATCTGCCGCACCGCAGGCTCGCTCTGGCCACCCTCCGCCGAGACAAACACCGAGTCCCCCGCGCCCACCTTCAACGCGATGAGCTTCATGAGGCTGTGCATCTCACAGCGCTCACTATGAGCATTGCGGATATAGAACGTGCAGCCATACTCCTGGCTCAATTCCTTGGCTTTCTGCACAATCATGGCCGCCACGCGCACGTGGATGCCGCTCTCGTTGTGGATTACCGCTTCACGCTCATAAATCATCTGCATGCTTCCTTGGGGTACCCTTTATTTCTTCGGCTTATTGGGTTCTTTTCCTCCATATTATACTATAAAAATCCGTCAAAGTCTGCCAAAAACGGTAATTTGAGAAAAAAGTTTGATTTAAGGGCGTTTTAGTGTTATAAATTTTAGTAAGAAAGTCGCAGAATTAGGCGTTTTGCGGCAGGATTTACGCCCCACGGCGTCGAAGGATTATAGGAATAGGGTAGGTCGACATTGGGGGAGGTGGCGGCTATGAACTTTATCCTGCTGACAGCTGGCATCATGGCCGTCAGTATCCTCGTTATTGACCGTCTTTGTCATTTCTTTCACATCGGGCTCAAACGGTCATCGCTGCTCTTGTGTGCGATTATGGCGTTCGTCATCAACGGCGCCGTCATCTTGTGCTCGCCATTCCTCGACCGGGCGCACTACCTGCGTCTCGCAGGGCTGGTCATTCTCGCGGCGGGGGCCGTGACACTCTTCAACGAGCACCTGCTGCGGCGCGATGCCGCCCAGGCACAGGCCACGGCAGCACCAGCGGCCACCGCAGCAAATACGTCTCCGGTTGCGGCCGTGAACGAACCCGCTAAAACCGAGACAGCGCCTGTGTCCGAGGCCAAAGCAGCCCCAGCTGTCGAAGAACCACAGCCAGCCCCCACCACGGCCCAACCTGCCGAAGGAGTCGAGGCACCAGCGGTTCCCGTAGTACAACCGGCAACCGCAAAGCAGGCAGCCCCCAAGGCTCCTGTTCCCGTAGCACTGCCACAACCCACCGACGCGGTTCGCGCACAGGTAGCGGCGGCACGCAACCTCGACGACCTGCTCGACCTCGCCTATGCCGAGGCCGAGGCGGGCAATGTCATCTACATTTACCAACAGGCCATCGCGCACTATGAGGACGACCCCTATCTGCCGTTCCTCGTCATCGAGCTCGCGAACACCTACAAGGACAACGCCGCCTATGACCAAGCCATTGCGGCTTATGAGACGGCTCTCACCAAAAAACACATCGCTGATAACGCCGCTGTAGTAACGAAGTTCCAAGATACCTTGCGTTACCTGCACAGCGTTCAAATAATTTTAGCCAAACATGACGCCACGGCCACACGGTTCCGGGATATTCCCGAGCCGCTCATGCAGGAAATCGAGACCGTTTTCCAGCAGGACGGGGCGCAGAAATCCTAATATGGGGGAATTGAAGTATGAAAAAAACCGTAGAAATCCTGGGCCTGCCCGTCATCAGCATCACGGAAGGCAAAGAGCTCGGCATGAGCAAGACGTTGGTCATCGACGCCCCGCAGGGCGAGGTCGCTGCCATTACCATCGAGGATGAGGACTGGTATCGCGGCGTTAAGCTCATCCCGTACGGCTCCGTCATCGCCATCGGCGACGACGCCGTGACGGTCACGAACAGTGAGAACATCCTCACGCTCGAGGATGCGGGCGATTACGAGCACCTGCTCGACGAGAACATCCGCGTCATCGGCACGAAGGCCATCACGAAGAACGGTACCATTCAGGGCAAAATCTCCGAACTCTTCATCGGCGACAACGGCAAAATCGAGAAATGCGAAATCACGGCCGCTGATGGCAGCACGACTGAGGTAACGGCAGACCAGATTTCCATTTTCGGTAAACAGGTCACGGTCATCGACCCCGATGGTGTGGAAAAAAAAACAGTAACTGAAGCTGCCCCGAAGGCCGCACCCGCGCCGAAAGCTGCGGCACCAGCAGCACCGCAGCCCGAGGTAAAGCCTGAGCCTGCCAAGGTTGAGGCCAAACCTGCCGAGGCCCCGAAGGCCGAAGCGCCCAAGGCTGCCCCCGCTCCCAAAGCCGAGGCACCGAAACCGGCAGCTCCTGCCGCTAAACCTGCCGCTCCCGCGCCGAAGGCCGAGGCCCCCAAAGCCGCTGCCCCCGCTGCCAAAGAACCGGGCAAACTCGACGAGCGCCATCGCCGCTTCCTGCTGGGCAAAAAAGCGGCCCGCACGTTGAAGATGGATAACGGCATCGTCATCGTCGAGGCCGGCCAGGAAATCACGGAGGAAGTCCTCCAGAAAGCCCAGCTCGGCAAAAAGCTCATCGACCTCTCGATGAACATCCAGTAAAATATAACTATACACAACGGGCCTGTTGCATGTCATCGCACGTGCAACAGGCTCATTTTATAAAGTTATTTTCTATTTTTATCAGTTATAACCGTTAAAACTTACCAAAATTCCATAAGTATCTACTATAACCGTTATGAGGTCCAAAAAGGCGGCTGCACATTACTTTGGTAATGGCAGTCGCCTTTTGGTTGATATTCTATATTCTAGGGGGAATATAGATAACTATTTAGTTGAGCAGCATGACGGCCTGGTGTTCGCCGAGGGTCAGGGCGAGTTCGCCGTTTTGCACGGTGTAGGTCTTGCCGCTGAGCTGGTCTTTGAAGGTCGTGCCGTCTTTGGCGTTCACCTTAAAGGAGAAGTCGCCGGCCTTGTCGTTGTTCATGGCCACAACGCCGATCTTGCCGGAGCCGTCGACGGCCGTGCGCTGGTAGGCGTAGAGGCTGCCGGAGGCTTTCAGCGTGGCGAGGTCACCGAGGGCGAAGACATTCTTGTTGTTGTTGCGGACTGCGATGACCTTCTTGTAGAAGTTCTGCAAATCCTTGTCCTCTTTGCCCCACGGGAACGTGCGGCGGCAATCCGGGTCGATGGAGCCGTACTGGCCGGCCTCATCTCCGTAGTAGATGGTCGGCATGCCCGGATAGCCGAGCTCGAATACGGCAGCCAGCTTGAGGCGGGCCTTGCCGAGCTCGTAGTCGAAGTCCTTCTTCGTGGCCGTCGCCGTGCCCGCCTGGCCGCCGCCATACGTGTAGATGGCGCGCGCCGTGTCGTGGCTGTCGACGATGTTCATGAGGTCATAGAGGGCCTCTTTCGGGTAGTTCTGCTGCAGCTGCACGAGCACATCGTCCGTGTCCTCGGCCTTGCCGCCCATGACGTAGTGCATGACGCTGTCGGAGAGCTTGTAGTTCATGACGGAGTCGAACGTGTCGCCCGTGAAGAACTGCGAGCCGTCCTGCCAAATCTCACCGAGCAGCAGCGGGTCGTCGCCGTTCTGCGTCTTGATGGATTTGACTTCTTTACGCACATTGGCCCAGAATCCCGGCGGGACTTCCTTGGCGACGTCGAGACGCCAGCCGGAAAGGCCGTAGTCGAACCACTTCATGATGACACCCTTCTCGCCGTCCTTGCCGTAGAGCAGGTAATCGCCGAGGTCGGTGTGCGTGGTCTTGGCATCGTAGCCAGGGAAATCCTTATCGCGGAACGGTGCGAGGCTTGAGAAGCCCTGCCAGCTGTGGTAGTCATATTTCGGACCCATCTCGTCCTTGGCCTGACGGTTGTAGATGTCGAACCAGTTCTCCCAATGCCACGGGCTGAAGACCTGACCTTCGGCCTCGAGCTGTTTCTTGGCCTCAACCTTGGCCTGCGCCTCGGTCATATGCTTGTCGTTCATGAGGTCGTAGATACGGCTCCAGTACTCGTAGGCACCGACGGTCTTGTACTTACCATAGCGGTCGAAGTAGACGGAGTCGTCGCCGATGTGGTTGTACACGCCATCCATGATGAGGTGCATGCCGCGTTTCTTCATCTCGGCCGCGAGGTTCGAGAGCGTTTTGAAATCGCCGAGGAACGGGTCAACCGCGCCGTAGTCACGCGCATCATAGCGGTGGTTGGACGAGGCCGCGTAAATCGGGTTGACGTAGATGGCCGTCACGCCGAGTCCCTGCAGGTAGTCGAGTTTCTTCGTGATACCCGCGAGGTCGCCGCCGTAGAAGTCGTTGCAATCCCATTTATCGCCATCGGCAGGGTTGTTGGAGTTCGCCGGAGGCGTCGCCCAGCTGCGGTGCTGTACCGGCTGCGGGCCGCGGGCCGTCGTGCGCGCGTTGTTGTTGCTCTTGTCGCCGTCAAAGAAGCGGTCCGGGAAGATCTGGTAGCAGACGGCTTCCTTGGCCCACTGCGGCGTACTGTAGCCCTTCTTATAGCACGTAATCTGGAAATATTTCGTGCCGCGCAGCTTCAGCTCACCCGTGCCGCCCGTCTTGGTGTCGTCGCCGTATTCCTTCGTGTCATTCAGGAGGAATTTGTAGCCGTAGACACCGTAGGTCTGCGGGGTGATCGTGGCCTGCCAGAAGTCCGTGCCGCCCTGCGAGGCGACTTTCGTCATGGCGATGAGCGTCGTCGTGCCGCTGTCGTAGTCCGGGTTGTACTCGTCGCCGCCCTTGGCGGTCATGGCCGCTTTGGTGAGGATAACTTTCGCATTCTGCACGTCGCCGGCCGCCGTCTGCAATTTCAGCGTGACGGGTGTGCCTTCAGCGACGGCGCCCCACGGGCTGCGCATGTTCTTGTCCCAGCTGTCGTGTTTCACCTTGTCAGCATGGATGCTGCCGTCATCGGCGATGATGCGTTTATGCTCGGCATCATAGTAGAAGGCGACC
>Ga0256406_1001282_pt1 | contig 41413 bp, 43 predicted proteins | sample RumenRJG_03DNA_FD_185986 | JGI IMG/M metagenome (GOLD analysis project Ga0256406, IMG submission 185986) | Bovine rumen microbial communities from Lethbridge, Alberta, Canada - RJG_03 | ecosystem: Host-associated > Mammals > Digestive system > Stomach > Rumen | place: Canada: Alberta | collected... | reverse complement strand
GGAGTAGGAGAAAGCCATGCCGCACAGTCCGCGGATTTTGTGCTCATGAGCGCCGGCGGCAAGACGCTGACCAGCGGAAAGACCTGCTCCTTTGTAGTTGGAATGAAAAATTGTCTGAAAGAATCAGGCTACATGAATTCTTCGGGCATCACGACGAATGGATGGGACGGAAGTGCGAGAAGAACATGGTGCAACAATGTTTTCTATAATGCAATTCCGTCGACTATCAGGGGGATTTTCAAAAAATATAAGAATGTAACAGCCAGCACTGGAGGAAATGACTCCGCTTCTCTGCTTACATCAGAGGATTATTTCGCGCTCCCTGCAGAAAAGGAGGTGCTTGGAAGCCAAACTTACTGTGCATCTACCGAATATAATTCTACGGATATTACGCAGTTTACCTGGTACAAAACCAGTGCAAACAGAATCAAACAGGTTAATGGCTCGAATAGCTGGTGGTGGGAGCGCTCGCCGGATTACGGCCACAGCGCCAAGTTCTGCGATATCGGCAGCGGCGGTGACGCAGACTGCATTTACGCCAACGCCAGCGGCGGCCTCGCGCCCTTCGGCTGTATTTAACAATTAAGGAGAAAAAATGTTAGAAGAAATCATGAAGGCTTTTAAGGAATACCGAGAAGCCATTTTTGAAAGGCTGCAGGAAATCGGGCAGTATCGAGATGAGCAGCACAAAAAGAATGAATCAAATATTGCAACAAGCGAGGATGCACTTTGTGAGATTTCCACCAACATTGATCAGAGGCTTGCCGATATCGAGGACGCGCTTTGCGAACTATCCGACGACACAACAGAGATCGGCGCAGCCGGAGAAACGGAGGTAAAATAATGGCTAACTTTATGGCGAGAATTTGGGCGAGAAGATTGGAAGCCGGGACACAGGAGTGGGCAAATTGTCCTACAAGGTATAAGGAGCAGACCAAAGCAGTGCTGCTCCGGGATGTAGCAGACAACATCATCAGCAAAGATCGGTACAAAGAGATCACAGGAGAGGATTTTGAATAATGAGTGATAATTTTTGGCAGCTCCTGTGCGCCGTATTAGGTGGGTCGGGGCTGTGGGAATTTATAAAATTTGAAATCGGAAAGCACAAGAAGAAACTGTCTGACGAGCAGAAGCTAATCCTTGGAATAGCGCATGACCGGATCTGGTACCTGGGAGGGCAGTATCTCAGAAGAAAAGGGATTACTAAATCAGAGCTAGACAATTTGGAACGTTTTGCCGTGCCGTACCTCAGCATGGGAGGAAATGGCACTGGAAAAAAGATTTGGAACGATGTGAAAAATCTGGAGCTGATCAGCGAAGCGGAAGCAGAAAGACGTGATGCAGACTACCGGAAGCCTTTAAAGTGCAGTTAGGAGAAAATATGGATTTTAAAAAGAGAGCAAAAAATAAGGCATTTTGGGTATCACTGATCGCGGCGGTTGTACCTTTTGTCTATCAGATCTTAGGCCTGGTAGGCATCGTTGCTCCGATCTCAAGCTCTGAGGTGATCAAGGTGACGGGCATCGTGCTTAATCTCCTGGTAGCGGCAGGCGTCCTGATGGACCCTACCACACCTGGAGTTAAAGACAAGGAGGCTGAGTAATGGCATTAAACGGGATTGACATCTCTGGCTGGCAGAAGGGCATCAACCTCTCTGCCGTGCCGTGCGACTTCGTCATCGTCAAAGCGACCGGAGGCACTAAGCTGGTTGCCTCCACCTGTGATCCGCAGATCCAGGCTGCAAGAAAAGCGAGGAAGCTGTGGGGCTTTTATCACTTTGCCCGCGAAAAAGGATATGGTGCAAGCTCAGGAGCGGCAGAGGCCAAGTGGTTTGTAAAAAACTGCAAGAACTACTTTGGACACGGTATCCCGGTCCTTGATTTTGAACAGGACACAGCCGCCTGTGGTTCTTCATGGGCTAAGGAGTTTCTGGATACGGTCTATCAGCTGACCGGAGTCCGGCCTATGATCTATATGAGTCTGTCTGTAGTCAACTCTCACAACTGGTCGGCAGTTGCTAAGTCCTATGGGCTCTGGGTGGCCGCCTACGCGTCCAATGCGGATACGAGCTATCAGAAGCCTTCCGCACCTGTCTGCGGCGCATGGGGGCGGAATGTGGCGATCTATCAGTACAGCTCGCACGGCAGGCTCCGTGGCTTTAACGGCTATCTGGATCTCGATCGCTTTTATGGTGACGAGGCAACCTGGAAGGCCTTCGCCACGGCTAAGCCGGCGGCAAAGGACAAGGAGCCGGCAAAGGAAAAAGCCGCTCCGGCTAAGTCCTCCGGAGTGCTTAAGGTCGATGGCATCATGGGTAAGGATACCGTCAAGGCGCTCCAGAAGGTCCTTGGCGTGACAGTCGACGGGGTCATGGGAAAAGACACGGTCAAGGCGCTCCAGAAGTGGCTTAATAAAAAGTTGTCTAAGTGAGTCCTTACAGCGTAGAATATCCGCCACTCGTAGATTTTGTATCCAACTGTATCACGCGGAATGTGAATCTGTGGTATAATCTAGTCAACGAAACTCTCAGCACTTGTGTACCATGAGAGCATTAAAACAGCCGGGCGTTTGCCCGGCCTTTTTTGTTGTCTTTTAAACCATTACCCATCTGAGATCGGTTTCTTCAACCCACTCCGGATTATCATAGTCGATGCAATCAATCTCAACGCCTTCTGTATCATAATAGTTTTTTCGGATTGTTCCATCGTCCATCAACTCATACTGGTAAAAACCATTGACACCAAACATCTCATCATCTCCAAATATCAATCTTCCACCCGTCTCAAACTCAGATTCGTTAAAAATCTTTTCGAGATGTTCGGTTAAAGTGTTAATTTCATTTCCATCTTCATATACTCTGATCTTCATTTTTTTGTACCTCCTTGGTTCATTTCCTTTATCTTGACTATAGTATAATACCTATACTCATATATGTCAATACCTATACTAATTATTTTTTTAAATCTTTTCTAATCAGCTCCTTTATGTAACCTTGCTTGTTGTCCATCCTTTCCAGGTGGCTGATGATGTCCGCATCTGTGCGCCTGTTAAATTTAAATGTAAAACTTTTTGTTTTACTCTTATCATACTTTTTCTGCGCTTTTATCAGCGCGGGTGACATTTTGCTCATTTTTAATCTCCTCCCTAGCAGATTCCTGCTACCATAGCATCCAGCGCTGCCGGTGTTACTGATTCTGCATTTTTTTCGAACCATTTATAATTTCCGTCCGCCGCATTTGCTTTTAACTGCTCTGCGATTACTCCCCAGACGCCCCACTCTTTTTTGAGTGCTTTTCTTTCTTCTCCGATACAAACATATACCGGTTTTCCATCTACAACTGTTCTTTTGGCTACCGTTTTTTCGCACTCTTTTTCTTTGTCCTGTGCGTGCTTGATTGCCGCCTTGAAAATTTCTTCTCCTGTCATTTCCTTTGCCTCTTTCCATGCCATCCGGAGAGCCTCAGCGATAAACTCGATTGCCTTGTATCCGCTTTCCTTTTCAGCTTCTCTTGCGATTTCCCATGCTCTCTTCATAACGTTCATCATCTTCGGTTCTCCTTTCTTTCCTTACCTTGTATCTATAGTATAATACCTATAGTTATATATGTCAATACCTATATCGAAAAAAGTGTGCCAAAATTTTATTGGCACGTATATGGCACGCAGGTGACACACAAATGCGGTCAAATGCAGTCAAATGGATGCAATGTATACAACACATGCGCACACAACTTCATATGCAAACACGTTGAAATTTCAATGTTTTATCTATAGTGCGCGCGTGTACCTTAAAATCTGTTCGATCGTGAATACTTTCTTACAGGAATATGGCGTGATTATCGTGGCAGTGTTGGTTACTCTTGCAATGGTGGGAATCGCGGTTTTCTTCGGCGATCAGGTGCAGGAGGGGATTACGACGGTCCTGAATAAATTTATGAAGCTGGTATCCGATGCAACACCGTCGGCTGTACATTAGGACTGCGTAAACTATGTCAGGCAAACGGAAATATATGGGAAAAGAGGCAGAGCGGAGCGTAAAGACGTTCTGCCTCTTATTTTGTCTTCTGACCATTTTGGTTCTGACCGGGGCAGATGTCGCCAGAGATGCAAATTACCGGTTCATTTCATCGTCAACGCTGTATACACTGGAAGATGATTCTCGATGGAAGAGCGATGGAGAGTGGAACCGGCAGCTCCGGACATCGCTGTCCAGGACGGGTGACCGTGAGGCACGATGGGTGTACATCTTCCGGCAGTAAATTGCGAGGATATGGAGATTCAAGTCTCCACGGAGATCATAGATGAACATTCTGTTTCATAACAAGGAAAGAAAAATTGTATCTATGCAACAAAAAAGAAAATAATTATCATTGTGTGTTGACATATTGGCACCAAAAAGTTATGATAGACCCAGATATTGAGATAGAGGATGCGTCGGGCTAAGAGTACGGCTTTCAGAAACTGCCATGCAGGGCAGGATTGCCGGAAAGGAGCAGACGCCGAGGAGATCATCGCTGCAGGGGTGATAAATCCGGGCGGACAGAATAAGATCTGTCCGACTGTCGCATTATTATGCGGAGCGCTATCCTTGATAAGGACAACTGAGTTTTCAGTATTGACGGATATGTCACATTGAGATTGTAAGGCTTCTGACGAGATTAACATGTGGAGCTGATTTCTGTTCATGTGCAGCAATATCTCCAGTGCGACTGTGTCGGATTGGGTCAAGGTGAACTCAGAATGATAGTTATCAAGCAGCTGAATCCGTATCAGCTGCTTTTTTGTTCATCTCAATGCATTCTTTACTTTTCATGTTAAGAATCAGGAGGTTCTAAAATGGCAAACGAGGTTTTCAGAGGAATTGCAACAGCATTGGTTACACCGTTTAATGAAGATGGAAGTGTAGATTTTGATAGTTACGGAAAATTAATTGACTGGCAGATTGAGCAGGGAATCAACGCTCTGGTTATCGCAGCAACGTCAGGCGAAGGCCCGACACTTTCCGATGCTGAGCATAAGAAATGCGTTGAGTTTGCAGTAGAGCGTGTCGATCACCGCGTACCGGTTATTGCAGGCACTGGCAGCAATGACACCGCTTACGGACTGCAGCTGACAAGATTTGCTTGTCAGGCCGGCGCGGATGCATGCCTGGTGGTAACACCATACTATAACAAGGCTACTCAGAACGGACTTGTCCGCATGTATAACGAATTCGCAGACGCAGCTACTAAGCCGATCATTATTTACAACGTACCTTCCAGAACAGGTGTCGATGTAAAGCCGGCAACGTACGCAAAACTTGCTGAACACGAAAACATTGCAGGTATCAAGGAAGCAAACGGAAACCTGTCTGAAATTCTGGATACAGTTTCTCTGGTTGGTGACAAGCTGACGCTGTATTCCGGAAATGATGACCAGATTGTGCCAATTCTGTCCCTTGGCGGAAAAGGATGCATTTCTGTCCTGTCCAATGTGCTTCCAAAAGAGACTGTTGAGATTACTGACCGTTGGTTTGCGGGCGACACAGCAGGAGCTGCAGAGCTTCAGATCCGTTTCACTGAACTGATCCGCTCACTGTTCTGTGAAGTCAACCCGATCCCGGTAAAAGCAGCTGTTGCAGCAATGGGAAGATGCAAGAACATTGTTCGTGCTCCGATGTATCCGATGGAAGAGCAGAACCGTCAGCGTCTTCTGGCTGCAATGAGAGCACAGGGGGTTGAGGTTAATGACTAAGGTAATTGTAACCGGCGCGGCCGGACATATGGGGAAAATTGTCACCAGACTGGTTGAAGAAGCTCCGGATATGGAAATTGCTGCAAGGATCAGTCCAAGCGGCAGTGACGGAACCTTGAAACATCTGGAGGATTATACAGGCGAGGCAGATCTTGTCATCGATTTTTCCAACCATGAAGGAACAAAAGAACTCATGGACTACTGCACGGCTCATAATGTGCCTGCAGTGGTAGCGACAACCGGTCAGACAGATGAAGAGAAGGCCTGCATTGAAGAAGCTGCGAAGAGCACACCAGTTTTCTACTCTGCAAATATGTCTGTCGGCGTAGCTTTTCTGACCAAGATTGTGAAGCTGGCAGCCGAGGTGTTCCCGGATGCAGATGTTGAAATTGTAGAGGCGCATCATAATCGTAAGCTGGATGCCCCGAGCGGAACGGCCCTGATGCTCGCTGACGCTGTAAAGGAAGTCAAGCCAGGTGCAGAATGCCATTGCGGACGTTCCGGCCATTGTAAGCGGGAAAAGAACGAAATTGGCATATCTTCAATCCGTATGGGGAATGTGGTTGGCGAGCATGAAGTGTTTTTCAATACGGGCAGCCAGACCATAACCCTGAAACATTCTGCGCATGACCGCGCTTTGTTTGCAGAAGGTGCGCTGGATGCGGCACGGTTCCTTCTGAAACAGCCTGCAGGTTTGTATGGAATGGATGATCTGATGGCAAAATAATTCTGAACAAAATAAAAAACATCAAAGAGAAATCCTGATGTTTATATGATCCGGACACTAATCCGGCGCATTGTATGCGGTTTTGCGCAGTGCGCCGGATTGTGCTCTGGAAGATTGAAATATCAATGTGTTGAGCGAATGCGGATAGGGTATAGCAGTTTCATGTCAGGGAAATGAAAAATAAAAAAAGGATTTTCGTAAAAATATCGTTGACAAGACACGGATCTTTTGGTATATTAGTTCATGCAGTCGGCAAGAGCGTTGAGAGCAACCGAGTCCGATTGAGATGATATGGCGGTGTAGCTTAGTTGGCTAGAGCGTCCGGTTCATACCCGGAAGGTCGGTGGTTCGACTCCACTCGCCGCTACTTATATGGGCGCTTAGCTCAGCTGGGAGAGCATCTGCCTTACAAGCAGGAGGTCATAGGTTCGAGCCCTATAGCGCCCACCAATTTCAATCCATGATTGAGATTGTCCATGAAGACGGAATATATGTGGCCAAGTAGTTCAGTTGGTTAGAATGCCAGCCTGTCACGCTGGAGGTCACCGGTTCGAACCCGGTCTTGGTCGCCAATTTAAATTATGTTGCATTTACGAGTAAAGTGTGGTATGATTTAGCCTATGTGGTGGGTGTCGTCAAGTGGTTAAGACACAGGATTGTGATTCCTGCATGCGTGGGTTCAAATCCCACTACCCACCCTTGAATTTAATAAGTATGACGTTGGGGTATCGCCAAGTGGTAAGGCAATGGATTCTGATTCCATCATGCGCAGGTTCGAATCCTGCTACCCTAGCCAACGGCGACATGGCCAAGTGGTAAGGCAAAGGTCTGCAAAACCTCTATCCCCCAGTTCGAATCTGGGTGTCGCCTCCAAGTCAAACCCGTTGAATCGGTTGCAATAACTGGTTCAGCGGGTTTTCTTTATGTGCTTTTTGAACATGCTGAAATTCCAGAAACTGGGAGGGAAATCCATAAAATAGGGTCTCCGTCCATCTAAAAAGGTACTCAAAAAGGTACCAGAAAATAGGTGGAATTTTGACAGCTAGTAAACGGTAAATAGCACGTGTCTACCACCACACTCTAAAATCTTGTAAAATATGGTCAACAAAATTTGACCGAAATTTACAAGGTGGTGTGAATATGGATGTTTTTGAAAAAATGAGGTTACAGCAATGGGCATCGGATATGGTCGATTGCCAGAACAGCCGGCTGACCAGAAAACAGTGGTGCGAACTGCATGGGATTAACATCAATACGTTTAGTTATCGCTGTACTCGTGTGCGGCATGCCGCGAAGGCATATGAACAGCATAATGACGAGGAACAGTCAAGATTTGTCATGGTTGCGCCTTCGTTGCAGCAGGAAACAGAAATGCAGGAAGCAACTGGGGAGCCCGTCACTGAATCTTGCATTTTGCGAATGTTTGGGTTTCAGATGAAAAGGTATGCATAATGGGTGTATAATGCTGTCGTATCGTTTAAGTAAGGGGAACTTGCAGGGATTGGAGGAGTTTTGACATGCTGAAGTATATGGTTATCGGTGCCGGAGGGACTGGCGGAGCGCTGGGCGCGTATTTGGCCAGGGGCGGCAAGGATGTTACGTTTATTGCCCGGGGAGCGCATCTGAAGGCGATGAAGGAGAAGGGCCTGCGTGTAGTCAGGATGCGGGATGAGTTTACCATTCAGCCGGTAAAGGCATGTGATATGGAACATTGCGATGTTACACCGGATGTTGTTTTTGTATGCGTGAAGGGATATTCAGTTGACGGGGTGATTCCGTTTATCCGCAGAATTGCAGGGCCGGACACGGTTGTGATTCCGATCCTCAATGTCTATGGTACCGGAGGCAGAATGCAGAAGGAGTTGCCGGGGGTCCTGGTTACGGACGGATGCATGTACATTGCGTCACAGAGAAAGGAACCGGGCGTCATCCTGATGAGCGGAGATATCTTGCGCGTGGTTTTTGGCGTACGGGAGAAAAAAGATTTCCGTCCGGTTTTAAAGGAGATTGAGCAGGATCTTAAGGAGAGTGAAATCAGGGGAATTCTAAGTGATGATATCCGCAGGGATGCGCTGCAGAAATTTGCCTATGTTTCACCGCAGGGAGCATGCGGGTTGTATTATGACATTCCGGCGGGACCGATGCAGAAGCCGGGAGAATACCGTGACACGTTTGCGGAGCTGGTGCATGAAATTGAGCTTCTGGCGCAGGCGCAGGGCATTCAGTTCGCTGGGGATATTTTGAAGAGCAATCTGGACATTCTGGACCATGTGGCGCCGGATATGACGACATCCATGCAGAAGGACATTGCTGCGGGACGTGAATCGGAAATCAACGGCCTGATCGCTGAGGTGCTGCGCATGGCGGATGAATACCATGTGGAGCTTCCTATGTATAAGAAAATCGCGGAAGAATTAAGGCAAAGAGGAGTTTTATCATAGTGAAGAATAATACTCGATTATAACGAATACATAATGGATTCCTGAATGTAAAACCCCGGAAATTCTGTACAGACTGGTTCAGAATCTCCGGGGTTTTGTGCAATATCAGATCGTGCAGATCTAAAGGTTTTTATCGAATGGGCCGTACCCGCGGTCTGTGGGTTCTTTAGTCCGAGATCACGCGGCAGCGGATGCATCCCGGAATCTTCGGGATGGAATCGAAGGCGGATTTTGTGGAGACAAGGACGTATCCGTAGTCGCCTTTTGCACCGCCGGCGACGGCATCGATTTCAATATTGGTCAGTGCGCGGATGACCGTGTCAACTGGTGATTTCAGTCCTTTCGTCATGACGGCGATGCGGATATCTCCGTTCATCGGTCCGAGATCGGCATCTGGGAAGTTCACTGCGTGAATGGCGTTGCCGTTTTCGATGAAGTCCATAAGTTCATCTGCAGCCATCAGCGCGCAGTTGTCTTCGGCTTCCTTAGTGGATGCGCCCAGGTGCGGAGTTGTGATGACGCCTTCGTGGCCGAGTGTTTTCTCCGTTGCGAAGTCGGTGACGTAGCGGGAGAGTTTCTTCTCGTTCAGGGCGTCGCAGACGGCGTCTTCATCACAGACGAACGCACGGGAGTAGTTCATGAGAACGGCGCCGGTCTTCATAGACGCGATCTCTTCCGCGCCTACGAGATTTCTGGTGGCGTCGTTTCCCGGAACGTGAATGGTTACATAGTCAGCCTGGCGCATCAGAGTTTTAATGTCCGGCGCGAGTTTAATGGTCGGGTCCAGGTGGAGTGCTGTCCGAGGAGACAGGTACGCATCATAGCCGACGACGTGCATGCCGAGCGCGGTTACCGCGTTTGCGATCCTGGATCCGACAGCGCCAAGGCCGATGACGCCGAGTGTTTTTCCGGCAATTTCACTGCCCTTGAATTTACTCTTGCCCTTTTCAACCTTTGCCGCCATATCTGGATCGTCCTGAAGATCCAGTGTCCAGCGGATGGCGGATGGAATCTTACGCGCGGCCATCAGAATCCCTGCGAGCACAAGCTCCTTGACCGAGTTGGAATTTCCGCCCGGTGTGTTGAACACGCAAATGCCCTCGTCGGCGCAGCGGTCCAGCGGGATATTGTTCACGCCTGTGCCGGCTCTTGCGATCGCGAGCAGATTGTCGCCGAACTCTTCATCGTGAATGTGCTGACTTCGGAGGATCAGTCCGGATGCCTCGGACAGGCTGTCGGTAAACTCATACTTGTCCGTGAAATGCTTCAGTCCGGCTGGAGCAATCTTATTCATCTTTGCGATTTTATACATGGTACTGTCCTCCAATCAGTCCGCAGACAAAGGGAAAACGCAAGGGAATTTCCTGTCTGTATTGTTTAATAATTAACACAAAATAGTAATAAATGACAAATAATGGTAAAACACGCACCGTTTCTGCGATAAATGCGGGCGCAGAAACACCCGGTGCCGATGTTTATAGTGTATTTATTACCTAAACACAATAAGTTAAACATAAATTGTTGTGTAGAAATAAATATATCATCTATTTTGTTTACATTCAAGAATAAAGATGCTATAATCATGTGCGTTAAAACAAAAACTATTGAAGATCTAAATGATGCGAGAATGCTGCATTGTTTATGACGAATTTAGGAGGAGACAGATGACTGCTTACAACAGAGTTTACAATTTCTCAGCGGGTCCGTCTATGCTGCCGCTCGAAGTGCTTCAGCAGGCTGCATTAGACATGTTCAATTATCATGGAACGGGAGAATCCGTAATGGAGATGAGTCATCGATCTCCGGAGTTTGACGCGATCATTAAAGAAGCGGAGAAGGATCTGCGGGATCTCCTGCATATTCCGGATAATTACAAGGTGCTGTTTCTGCAGGGCGGAGGAACACTGCAGTTCTCTATGGTTCCTTTGAATTTCCTGAGGAAAACCAAGAAGGCAGATTACATTATCACCGGAAACTGGGCCAAGAAGGCATATCAGGAGGCCTGCAAGTTTGGCGACATCCGCGTTGCGGCAACTTCTGAGCCGGAAACATTTACCTATATTCCAAAACTGAAAAAGGAAGACTTCCGTGAGGATGCGGATTACGTATATATATGCTATAATAATACTATCTATGGATCGCACTATTCGTACGTTCCGGATACAGGCGACATTCCGCTGATTGCGGACATGTCCAGCTCTTTCTTAAGCGAGGAAGTCGATGTCAGCAGGTTCGGGATGATCTATGCGGGCGCACAGAAAAATGTAGCTCCTGCAGGTGTCACGATCGCCATTATCCGCGACGATCTGATCGGATATGCGGCGGATGATGTGCCGGTATACCTGAATTATGAGACACACGCGAAGAAAGATTCGCTGTATAATACACCGCCGTGCTATAACATCTATATTGCCGGACTGGTGTTTAAACATCTGAAAGCGATGGGCGGTCTTTCCGCCATGCATGAAGCCAATGTCCGGAAAGCCGGGAAGCTGTACGCGTATCTGGATTCTACGGATTTCTATAAGGCGCCGGTTGCTCCGGAAGACCGCTCGCTCATGAACGTCGTGTTTGTAACGGGCAGCAAGGAACTGGATGCGGAGTTTGTTGCGGGAGCCAAGGAAGAAGGCATGATCAACCTGAAGGGCCATCGCAGCATCGGAGGAATCCGCGCGAGCATCTATAACGCAATGCCTGAGGAGGGTGTTGACAAGCTGATTGCCTATATGAAGAAATTCGAGAAGCAGCACAGTTAAGGGCTGAATGACGTACGATAAGGGCTGGATCTGTTCCAGTCCTTTTATTTTGGCAGAAAGAATTGCAGGAGCAGAGGTTGCTGAATGAAGCACGTGAGAGAAAACCGGATCAGAGTTCTGGAGCGAGTGGCCGCAGTCATGATGATAGTTATTCTTATGACAGGACTGTTTCCGGCATACGGAGATGTTTTTGGAGCGGACAGGACGAGACAAATGGAGAATCTGAAGCATAATCCGTCTGCGCAGATTGCATGCAGCACGGCAGGAATGAAAGAGGCCAGCGCAGATGTTCAGGATACACATATTATGCAGGTGGCGCAGAAGACGAACGGGAGTGATCCGCTGAATCTGACGGCGTCCAGTGCGATTGTGTACTGCGAGAATACCGGGCAGACGATTTATGAGAAGAATGTGGGCCAAAAGGAATATCCATACAGTATTACCAAGTTGATGACGGCGCTTCTGGTCGTCCAGAAATGTCCGCTGGATAAGAAAGTAACGGTTTCGAAGGATGCTGCCTCGCAGGGAGATACCACGATTCACCTGAAAAAAGGTGAAGTGGTTACAGTAGAGGAGCTTCTTTACGGCGCGCTGCTGAGTTCCGGAAATGATGCCGCGTATGCTCTGGGTGAGGCAGCGTGCGGAAATGGAAACATGAAAGAATTTCTGGACCAGATGAATCAGACAGCCAGAAATATCGGATGCACGCACACGCATTTTTCAAATCCAAACGGAATTTCCAGCAAAAAGAATTACACAACGGCGTCGGATTTTCTGAAGATTGCCCGTGTTGCATTTGCTAATGACACGGTGCGAAAGATTGCAGGAACCAAACGCTACCATATGACGGCGACCAATAAAAGCTCTGGCAGAACGTTCATAAACAAGGCCAGTCTGGTGCGCATGGCCGGGAGTGGAATTGTTGCCGGAAAGACCGGGTACTGGACCAAGAGCGACTGCAGCATTGCCGCAGTCTATAATAAGAACGGACTGGAACTGTGCATCGTCGTTCTGGGTGATACGGCGGTGACGCGGACGGCCGATGTGCGGAAGCTGATTCGATATGCTAAGCAGAAGGTGAAGGGGATTCGGGCGGTCAGGAAGAATAAGAAGGTCGGTCGAGTCCATGTCAACGGCGGAGCAAAAACGAGGCTGGATGTATACACGGCGGAAGACGGGTATGCGTATCTGCCAAAGGAGGGATCGAAAAAACTGATCACCTGCAAGGCGGAAATCGGACACAGTTTGACTGCCCCGGTCAGAGCCGGTCAGCAGGTCGGCACTTATAAAATTTACGTCAGCGGTGAACTGGTTAACAGCATTCCTCTGGTGGTATCAGAAGGAACAGAAACGGGATGGTTCCCTTCTAAACTGGGAATTTCCAATTTCGCGACCGTTGTGATTGTTGTGATTCTGCTGATCCTGGGGATCTGCGGGATTGGAATCGCGATTGCCCGGGCGAGAGCCAGAAAGAGAAGGCAAATTGCGAGAAAGAGAAAAATCGAACGGCTTGCGCGGAGAAAAATGCTGGAAGAACAGGAAAAGGATGAGCGGGGCTGGTGGTTTTAGCCCTTGCGCGTCTGCTTTTTGTCGAACATATGGCCGAGGTGAACGTAAGGGATGTTTGATATTGCTGAAAATCTGAAAAAGCTTCCGGACTGTCCGGGTGTGTATCTGCATAAGGATAAACTAGGGCAGGTGATTTATGTCGGGAAGGCAATCTCGCTGAAAAACCGTGTGCGTCAGTATTTTCAGTCTTCATATCAGAACAGCAGCCCGAAGGTAAAGGCTCTTGTGCAGCACATCAGTGAGTTTGAGTACATCACTTGCGGCAGTGAGATGGAAGCGCTGATTCTGGAGTGCAACCTGATCAAGAAATATATGCCGAAATACAATGTTCTGCTGCGGGATGACAAAACATATCCATACATTGCAGTCACGGTTTCAGAGCCGTATCCGAGGGTTTTGAAGACGAGGAGGCTGCTGAAGGACGGAAACCGGTATTTTGGACCTTACAGTGACGCGGGAGCGGTGAATCAGATTGTGGAGCTTCTGCAGAGGATGTTTTCGCTGAAACGATGCAGTATGACGGAATTTCCGCCTTCCCACCGGCCGTGTCTGAATTACCATATTCATGCCTGTCAGGGGATCTGCACAGGACAGGTGAATCAGGAAAAGTATCAGGAGTCGATTCAGCAGATTATTGATTTTCTCTCAGGAAAGGACAAGCCGCTGGTGACGGAGCTGGACCGGAGGATGCGTGAGGCATCTGAAGCGATGCGTTATGAAGAGGCGGCAAAATGGAGAGATGATTTGATTGCAGTCAAGGCGCTGAAGGAGACGCAGCGGGTGACGATGATCAGTGATCAGGATTTTGATATTGTCTATGCGCTGAAAGATCAGGATCATGCGTTTGTGGTGCTGTTTCCGGTGCGCGCGGGCAAGCTGAGCGGACGCGAGACGTTTCAGATTCAGGCAGATGAGAGCGACTCCCGCAAGAACATGGTGTCTGCGTTTATCAAGCAATATTACAGCCAGTGGGCGAGTGTTCCGCCAGAAATTCTGGTGGAGGAAGAGCCGGATGAAAAAGAGCTTCTGGAAGAATTTTTAAGCCGCAGACGCCGGAAAGTTCAGGTTATCGTTCCGCAGAGAGGAAGCAAAAAAGCTCTGATGGATCTGACCAGAAAAGACTTGCGGGAAATGACCAAGACGATCGAAGAGCGTGCGTCCAGCCGCCGTGAGAGGGAGCGTTTGGTTTATGCTGAAATGCAGGATGTGATGAAAGAAGGCGGATTTTCCCGTGAGAAAACGCGCGAGGGGAAACCGTTCCGCGTAGAGTCTTATGATATTTCCAATACCAACGGCGTGGACTCTGTCGGCGCAATGGTTGTGTTTGAAGGTCTGGAGCCGGTAAAGAAGGATTACCGCCGGTTTAAGATCCGGACGATTGAGGGCGCGGATGATTACGGAAGTCTGCAAGAGGTGCTGTACAGAAGATTCCGGCGCGCGCAGGAAGGCAGCCGGGGATTTCAGACTATGCCGGATATGATCCTCATGGATGGAGGGCAGGGGCAGGTCACTGCTGCTCTGAAGGTTATCCGCGCGCTGGGATTGAATGTTCCGGTTGTCGGGATGGCCAAGGATGACCGGCACAGAACGAGAGCAATTGTGTTTGAAGACGGGCGCGAGATCGACCTGGTTCATCACGCTGTTCTGTTTCGCTACTGCGGGACGATTCAGGAAGAAGTGCACCGGTTTGCGATTGACTATCACCACCGGCTGCACAGCAAGAATTCTTTTCGCTCGGAACTGGATGATATTCCGGGAATTGGTCCGAAGCGCAGAAATGATCTTCTCTATTATTTCAAATCCACAGAGGCGATCAGAAAGGCTTCTGAAGAGGAGCTGATGCAGGTTCCATCCGTAAACCGAAAGGCAGCAGAGAGCATTGCGGCGTATTTTGCTGCTCATCCGGCAGAAAAAAAGACATTCGGGACCGGGACGGTGGAATTTCTGGAGGAAGAGGAGTAGCCTTGGCCAGTTTGTTTTTGCCGCATGGTACTATGTATCAATAATCACAATTGTTCAGGATGAACCGTGTCCGTGCGATTGCAAACCCGCCGCCCATATGATAAAATTCTGTTGAAGAGTTAGATCAGCGTTGCGATGATCGAATGGAGGATAATATGGCAGACGAGAGATACGAGCTGGGAAATGAAGTCGAGGATGATGATATCATTACCTTGGAATATGATGACGGCACAACCATGGAATGCGAAATCATGGGTGTTTTCCCACTGGGCGACAGAGATTATGTTGCGCTGATTCCGCACGATGACAGCGATGATGTCTATATTTACCGCTATCAGGAATATGATGACGGGACGTTCGAAATCGATTCCATCGAAGACGAGAAAGAATTCGACAGAGCGGCCAAAGAGTTTGACGCGATTATGGCCAGTCAGGATGAGGACGAAACGGAAGAGTAAGCGCCGTTGTAAATCATGGAATATTAGAAGAGGGCCGGCTGAGTGCGGACCCTCTTTTCTGCTGTTTATAGATATAGAAAGAGGTGCAGAGTGAAAAAATATGATGTAATTGTTGCGGGAGCCGGCGTTGGAGGCGTGTTCCTGTCTTATGAAATGACAAAGAAAAAGAACAAGGCGAGTGTGCTGGTCATTGATAAGGGCGCGCCGCTGAAAAAGAGGATCTGCCCGATCCATGCCGGAAAGACGACGCAGTGCCTGAAATGCAAACCGTGTGCGATCATGAACGGATATGGCGGTGCAGGCGGACTTTCAGACGGAAAGTACAACCTGACCACACAGTTCGGCGGAGATCTTCATAAATATATTGGTGAAAAGCAGGCAATGGATCTGATGTGGTATGTAGACGGCGTGCTCTGTGATATGGGCGGTGCAGACGCAAAACTGTATTCGACCGCAGATTCGCAGCTGCGCACTAAATGTCTGCAGCATGACCTCCATCTCCTGGACGCGCAGGTCCGCCATCTTGGCACTGACACCAACGTTAAGATTCTGGATAACATCTACAGCTATGTGAAAGACCGGATTGATATGCAGTTCTATACAGCTGTGGAGGATGTTGAACGGAACGAGGACGGGACATTTACCGTCAGAACACAGAATGAGGAATACCAGTGCAATGATCTGGTCCTCGCTACCGGACGTTCAGGGTCAGACTGGATCTCGAGCATCTGCGACAAATTTCAGCTGAAGCAAGAAAAAAACCGTGTGGATATCGGTGTTCGCGTAGAACTTCCGGCAGATGTATTTAAGCATATTACAGATCAGGTTTATGAGAGCAAGATTGTCTACCAGACATCCCAGTATAACGATCTGGTGCGCACCTTCTGCATGAATCCGTACGGAGAGGTCGTCTCGGAGAATACGAACGGCATTGTCACTGTAAACGGACACAGCTATTCCAATCCGGAACTGCACACAGAGAACACCAATTTTGCGCTTCTGGTCTCCAATCATTTTACAAGTCCGTTCCAGGACAGCAATGAATACGGTGAGGCAATCGCAAGTCTGTCCAACATGCTCGGAGGCGGCGTGCTGATGCAGCGCTTCGGCGATCTGGTGAAGGGCAGACGCAGCAGCAGCCGGAGAATGGAGAAGTGTTTCACACGCCCGACTCTGCAGGCGACTCCTGGAGATCTGAGCCTGGTAATTCCGAAACGTCAGCTGGACGACATCATCGAGATGATCTATGCGCTGGATGAGATTGCTCCGGGAACAGCGAATGAGGATACACTGCTGTACGGTGTTGAGGTGAAATTCTATAATTCCCGCGTGGATGTGAACGCGAACCTGCAGACGAAGATTCCGAATCTGTATGCCATCGGAGACGGCGCAGGCGTCACACATTCGCTGTCGCAGGCTTCTGCGTCCGGTGTGTATGTGGCAAGACTCCTGGCAGAAAAGTACCAGTAAGGAGATCTCTGCACAGTGAAATACATTAGAATTCAATAATGCATAACAGCAGCGGATGAGGACGGCATACGTTCCTGCCATGCCGAGCGCGATCGAATGATAAAGGTGGTGCAGGGATTGCGGGAAGTATGCCGTTTCAGATATATCTGGGGAGTTCACAGGACTCTTGTACTTTGGAATATAAAGGGATTTCAATGCGTTTTACAACTCCCGAAAAAAACTTATATTTTTTTCAAAAAAGGGGTTGCAATAATTACTGATTCGGGTATAATAATATTCGTCGGTTGGCGAGAGAGCTTCTGAGAGAGCCAAGCAAATCGGCTGGAACAATTGAAAAATGCGGTTGTGGCGGAATTGGCAGACGCGCACGGTTCAGGTCCGTGTGATGAACAGTCATGAGGGTTCGAATCCCTCCAACCGCACCAACGAAGAACCGGAATCATTGCGATTCCGGTTTTTTCATGTTTCTGCGGATAATCAATGGGAAAAGACCTTCTAAACATTATGAAATAATGTGGACGGTTACATGTAGTCCTATACAAGAGAACGGCTGAGCCGGGCATTCCTGCCTTGGCTCAGCCGTTTATTTCTGCATCCGCTGTTACTGGATTTCTTCAGGATGCTCTGCGAGATAGTTGAGGGCAAATTCGCGGAACTTGCTGGCCGCAGGCGAGAGCTGGTCTTTAGGAGCGGTTGCAATGCCGATATCGATCATAGGGTCCGGAGACAGGCGGAGAACTTTCAGGTTCTCGCTGTATGCGGTTTCCGTGTAGAGTCCGTTGCACATGGTAACGCCAAGGCCGGCTTCAACCATGGCTGAAGCCGAATATGTGTTCATCGCTGACATCCGGTAGTTCGGCGTAATTCCGTATTCGCTGAATACAAGGGAATTGTCAGTCACCTGATCCGGAAAGATGTCGATGCAGGGTTCTGTTTCAAATCGCTTCATCGGGAAGACGTCAGGATCTTCAAGTGTGTCCACGGGAAAGTTTTTTGGGACCCAGGCGACCATATGGTCTTTTGGAAGCGGGATCCAGTCAAAGTTGCCTTTTCTCCAGCTGATGATGCAGAAATCGATGCGGTGATCTTCAATCTGGTCGACCAGAACGGAGCTGAAACCTTCTTGAATTTCGATCTTGATATGCGGATGTTCTGCAGTGAAACGCGCGATGATCTTTCCCAGCAATTCATAATAAGTAGAATACGCGGTTCCGATGTGAATCTCACCGACATCCAGGCCCATAATGGTCTGTGCCTGCTCTGTGTACATTTCTCCGAGACGTACAAGCTCGGAAATAATCGGAAGCAGTTTCTGACATTCCTGTGTCGGCGAGACTCCGTTCCGGCTTCTGTGCAGCAGCGGGAAGCCGGTTTCAGATTCAATAGAGGCCATCATCCGGCTCATGCCGGAAGGTGTGTACCCGAGCTTCTGTGCGGCATCGGAGAGGTTTCCGACGCGGATGGCACACAGAAGGGCTGCGCATTTTTCTGTATCCATATTGTACTCCTGTAATTTTGTTTGCGGTTTTGTCATAGCAAAGTTGAGATTGTGTCGCTTTACTCAATAATAGATCTGGATTATATTAGAGTCAAGAAAGAAATTGTGTACACTGCTTTCGATTGATAAAGTGAATTGATAAATCAATATAGTGAATGATATCAATTTGCGACACATAATGGAATATTCAGGTTAATACATACAGATAATTACAGGAGGAATTGTTCTCATGTCTCGCAGAAATGCTGAATTGCTTTTAATGCTTGCAATCGCACTGCGCGCTACATCTTTATTGTTTAGTAAGATTGGACTTGCCGGGATGCAGCCGTACACACTTTTAGGAATGCGTTTTCTGATGGCCTTTGCCATTTTGGTATGCATATTCCACAATAAACTTAAACACATAAAGAAGAGCACTGTCCTCCACAGCATGATTATCGGCGCGGCGTTCACGGTTATGATGTCGTTTGAGCTTCACGCGCTGGAGACGACACCGTCATCCGTAACGTCATTCCTCGAAAATACAGCAATCGTACTGGTGCCGATGATTCTGGTTCCGCTGCAGCGTCAGCTGCCGCATAAAGGTACCGTTATCAGCTGCCTGATGGCCATCATCGGTGTCGGAGCTCTTACACTGAAAGGTGACGGATTCTCATTCACAAAAGGTGAGATTCTCTGCCTTGGAGCTGCAGTTACTTATGCTGCTGCGATTATCTTCACTGGTAAGTTCTCTAAAGATGACGATACACTGCAGATCGGAATTCTGCAGAACGGGTTTATCGGACTGTTCGCCATTTCCATGGCGTTCCTGTTTGAACACCCGGAACTTCCAAAGACTGCTGTGAACTGGGGATGCCTGCTGGCGCTGACTTTGATCTGCAGCGTTCTTGGATTTACAATTCAGCCGATTGCGCAGAGATATGTACCTACAGAAACAGCAGGACTGTTCTGTGGACTTAATCCGTTGATCGCATCCATTCTTGGAATGGTGTTCCTTCATGAGCGCCTCGGAATTAACGGGTTTATCGGAGCGGCATTCATCCTCGGAAGCATTCTTGTTTCTCACCTGCTGGATGCTCCGGCTCCTGCTGCAGAACCAACACCGGTACGCCGGAAAGTTCAGCCGATCCACTCGTATACCAGAGCAGCAGACAAGCCTGCGGCCTAATATAATCTGTTTGGTGATTGACCTCTGTCACCATAATTCAAAGGCGTTAACAAGTGGTCTGCACACAGACCTTGCAGACTGTTCTCCTATATTAATATCTCAGACAAAATCGGACTGTGCGCAGCACGGTCCGGTTTTTTCTCGAGTATATGCATGCAGAGAGTACAATAGAGAATCGTAGTGGTGGATGAAGTTAATGGAGATGAAGTTCTCCTTGAAATCAGCTATTCACAATGCTAAAATGAAATACCGAGTGTTCGAGACCTTCCACTCGTAAAACAAAACTAAAGGAGACAATTAAAATGAGAAACAAAAATGTATTATTCTTAACGCAGGCCGGACTGATTGCGGCGGTTTATGTCGTACTTGTCGTGCTTCTGCAGGCGTTTAGTTTTGGTCAGGTGCAGATCAGAGTAGCAGAAATGCTGACGATTCTGCCGGTATTTACGCCGGCTGCGGTTCCGGGCCTTTTCCTTGGCTGTATAGTCGGTAATATTATGGGCGGTGCAGTACTTCCGGATATCATCTGCGGAAGCCTGGCGACACTTGCCGGCGCCTATTTCACTTATAAACTGAGAAACAGAGGGCTGGTCATTGCATGCCTTCCGCCGATCATCGCAAATATCCTGGTGGTTCCGTTTGTGCTGAAATACGCATACGGTGTCCATCTTCCGATTCCGTTTATGATGCTGACAGTAGGTATAGGCGAAGTCGTCGGATGCGGAGTTCTCGGTGTCGCCCTCGGTAAAGTGCTGACGCGCTATAAAAGCGTTATTTTTGGAAGTCTGGCGGCTTAATGCAGACGAAAAAGATCTGCAGGATTTCAGGCGTATAGAAAAAAGTAAAAGTGCAAAACGTCAGAATGTGCCAGATTTATGACAATGTAGATTACCATATAATAGAAATAATTATAGAATAGAATACGAAGGTTTATGACAGGCGCATGATTCGGGCATCCGAAGGCATGCGTCTTTTTGATTGGCTGGACCCATCTGTATGCCCTTTTTTTATCTGCTCCATGTCGATCATACTTTGACAGCAGTGCGCGATCTGCGAGGCAGTTAATTTTCGCTGTCAGAAATGCAGGGGGGCGACTCCTGCAACGAATTTTGAATATCATAATGTCAAATCAATATAAAAGAATCGATATAAGTTAAATGACGGGAAACGGATTCATCATCGTAAACATCAAGATAGTAGTAGAGGCTGCGTCCAGAATGTGGAGAGGGAAGTGGACGCAAATTCCGGCAGCGGGGTGGTGGATATCAGAAGGGATTCCCGTCCACAGCGCATGTATACACGAAATCCCCGTCCATTTGTGAGGTATGCAGTATACCCGCATTTACCTTATCTATCAACAATTTATGAATTGCAGGCAGAACTTTATGTTATCGATTGTGGGAGGCGAACTTGGGATATACGACGTTCCGCAGGCTGATCGAGCTTCGCCTTTGGCTCGCTCTCTCAGGCGGAACTAGCATAAGGAATTCCCATTCATCTGCACGAGCAAAAGCGTAGTGCAGATGAGGGCAACTCCATTAAAAAAGCCGCGGAGGTAAAACCTCTGCGGCTAGTCTGTTGGTCGGAGTGATGAGACTCGAACTCATGGCCTCTGCGTCCCGAACGCAGCGCGCTACCAGCTGCGCCACACCCCGACAACAAAATTAATTATAGCACGATAAATATGTTTTGCAAGTGTTTTTTTATTTCTGGAAAATAATGTATAAAAAGTGAAAGTGGAGCAGGGGATCGTTGGAATATCACGCGTTTTGTCTGCGTGCCCGGGCCGCCTGCTCCGATGGTTAAAAAAATAAACTATTTTATGACGGTCAGAAGGTCATCTACGGATTTACGAGGAGGCATTTTCGGATTCTGGTCCGGGTATCCGACTCCGACGAGGGCTGAGACGATCTGATCGTCTGGAAGTCCGACGGCTTCTGCTACGAGGTCTGGATCAAAAATGCCCATGATGACGGTGCCGAGACCAAGGGCTTCTGCTGCAAGGGTCAGGGTCTGGGTGGCGATGCCGGCATCAAAGACTTCCCAGCGGTCTTCTTTCTTGGTTGAAAAACTGCCGTCGCGTTCGAATCCGGAGCGGCCGTGTCTGATGGACGGGATCAGCAGTACGCTGCATCCGTCTATAATGCTCTTGTTTCCCGGGAAATTCATGACACAGGTATCGGCAATTCTGTTTTTCAGTTCTGGATTGAATACTGCGGTGTACCGGATCGGCTGACAGTTTTTCCAGGACGGCGCGTAAGACGCGAGTTCGATCAGTTCGCGTACGGTTTCTTCGGTTACAGGCTGGTCCGTAAATTTGCGGACACTTCTTCTGGTTTTAATGCATTCTATTGCGTCCATATTCATCCCTCCATAAGGCATGTGTTCGATAAGGAAAGTCGTGCGCATGTCTGCAGTCTGGTGCAGATGCGGCGTGTTTCCGCCTTTTGATAGTAGTATACCACAGTTTGTTATTTGTGTGACAAAACTTCCCCGGCAAGTGGTTTCCTCGGTTTGAGTGTCTTGCAGATTAAATGTACGCAAGAATGGAAGTGCACGAAAAAGCAGACAATTTGGTGTAGGCTCCGACATAAAAACGAAAATTGATTTGAAGAATGTGTGAAAACGTGTTCGCGTTACAGATTAAGTTTTGACGTTGATGCACTTAGTGTATATAATAGGAACGCGAATTTGAAATGAAAGGGAAGTTGGGATGGAAAAAAGAATTCTTACATTAAGATATGGTAAATGGCTCGGAATCCTGATGGGATGCATCATGTACGCTGTTACCAGCAGTGTGTTCACGATATCTGTGTCAGCTGCTCTGGCTGTCGTGTTCGGCGTCAGTTTCTGGATTCTTCTGAAGAGAGAAGAGATCCGTCAAATTGGACAGAACATTGCAGAATCTATACGTGAAGCTGTTCAGGAGACCTGGACGGGGGAACAGCTGATTGAAATCAAGCGCATCCGCAGAGGGATGATCGCCCGTGTTTATCTGATCGGACAGAAATCCAGGATGGAGAGGGTGCAGCAGGCGGTAAGTGAAAAAATGTCGGAGAATCCTTTCCGCAATTATCTGTGGGTTATGCAGATGACGCAGCTGAAAAGCCGGGAGGAAGTCAGAAAAGCCCGTGACGTGCTGAATCGTCAGCTGGTGCAGTCAATTCTGGACGAAGCTGAAAAAGACAGCCGGTAACGGAAGCCGTGGAAATCCTGGATTGCGCATAAGGAGACAAAAAAGGAGAGACGCAGAATATGGAAATAGAGTTAAAGTACTCCATTGAGGATCCGGCAGATATTGACCGGCTGTTCAGCGATCCCGATGTAGAGAAGGCAAAGGATGAAAACAGCGTGGAATCGGTTCCGATGGATGCTGTATATTACGACACGTCTGATTATGCTCTGACACGGCAGCGGATTGCGTTCCGGGTCAGACGTGAGGGAGAGCGGTATATCGGCACGTTGAAATGGGATGGAGAGCGTGATCATGCGCTTTACCGCCGCCATGAAATCAATCTGACGATTAGTGATCCGGAGCAGCAGGTCCATCCGACAATTGAGCTTTTTGAACAGTGCGATCTCGGGGAGCGCCTGAAAGAACTCGTGGCCGGGCAGCAGCTTGTGCCTTTGGTCGAGATGAATTTTGTCCGGAGAAAGGCCAGGCTGGACACAGGAAAATGCATCATGGAGATGTCGGTAGACCGCGGAGATATTAACGCAGGAACGCAGATGACTACGATTCTGGAGGCTGAGTTTGAACTTCTGAACGGAAGCGAAGAGGAAATGCAGGAATTTGCGGAAATCCTCGCGGACAGGTATGGAATGGCGCCTGGCGAAAAAAGCAAGTTTGCACGCGGTCTGGAGCTGATCGGCTATCGTAATGAGCAGTAAATCATCATTTTTTCCCATTCAGCATGGACAAAAGGCGACTTTGCAAGGAGAAAGGCGTCTGAAACCGTCAAAAATGGGCCGAAAATATTTACTTTAAAAATGAAACCGTGTATAATTAATTGGTATGTGCACAGAAGTCACAGACTGAGGTGAGATGAGCGAAATCCCTCAGCCGGACATATGGACTGCATTCTATTTTAGGAGGATTTATATAATGAAAACAACACTCATCTCTAACGAGAACAATGAAGCAAAGCTGACTCTGGAATTTGAGGCTGCTGAATTTGATAAGGCTGTCAATGATGTATTCAAGAAAGAGCGTAAGAACTTCTCTATTCCTGGATTCAGAAAGGGAAAGGCTCCGAGACAGATTATTGAAGCGCATTACGGTGAGGGAATTTTCTTCCAGGACGCAATTGATCAGCTGTTCAGAGAAGAATATCCGAAGGCCCTCGACGAGCTGGATCTGGAGGTTATCGACTCTCCTAAGGTAGATTTCAGCGAGATCGGAAACCACAAGCCGCTGACCATGACTATGGAAGTTCCACTGTATCCGGTTGTTGAGGTTAAGGATTACTTTGGACTGGATGTTGATCAGGACAAGGTTGAGGTTACTGATGAGGAAGTCAGCGATCAGATTGAATCTCTGCGCAAGAGAAATGCCCGTATGGTTACGGTTGACCGCGAAGCAAAAGAGGGAGACACTGTTGTCCTGGACTTTGCCGGATTCATCGGAGACGATCAGTTTGACGGCGGAACAGCTAAGAATCAGGAGCTGAAGCTTGGATCCCACATGTTTATTCCGGGATTTGAGGAGCAGCTGGTTGGCGCAAAGGCTGACAGCAAGGTTGATGTTAACGTTTCTTTCCCTGAGGACTATCAGGTAGAGGAGCTGGCTGGCAAGGAAGCCGTATTCCACTGCGACATTCATGAAGTAAAGGAAGAGCAGCTTCCGGAGCTGAACGATGAGTTCGCGCAGGATGTCAGCGAGTATGACACACTGGAAGAACTGAAGGCTGGCACCAGAAAGGACATGGAAGAGTCCAGAACTAAGTCTGCGGAGAATGACGCAAAGAACAGCATGGTTAATCAGATGATGGAGAAGAATCCGATCGATGTGCCGGCTGTTATGATTGAAGACGAAATCGACAATATGGTTCGCGAGTTCGAGCAGCAGCTGTCTTACCAGGGAATGAACATGGATATGTACCTGCAGTATGTTCACTCTGACATGGCTAACTTCAGAGATAACATGAAGGACAGCGCTGAGCATCGTGTAAAGAGCAGAGTTCTGCTTCGCTCCATTGCTGCCCAGGAGAATATTGAGGCAACAGAGGATGAAGTAAACAAGGAACTTGAGAATGTTGCAAAACAGTATCAGATGAGCGCTGAGGACATGAAGGGAATGCTGAACCATTCCACACTGAGACTGTTCTCTCAGGATGTCGTCGTTCAGAAGACTGTTGATCAGATGTTTGAGAAGGCAAATGTCACACTGGTTGAGCCGAAGAAGCCGGAAGAGGAAAAGGCTGAGGATCAGGCAGAAGACCAGGCTGAGAAAAACAGCGACGCAGAGTAGTAAAATATAATTCTTTGGGTATAAAGACATAAGATGATACGCGGACGGGGTCTCTGATGAGGGATCCCGTCGCGGTTCATCATGGAAAAAGTTATAAAACCGAGAGGAGAAGGGAATGGCACTGGTACCATATGTAGTAGAGTCGAGCGACAGAGGTGAACGCTCGTATGATATCTATTCTAGACTTCTGAAGGACCGGATTATTATTCTGGGCGAGCAGATCGATGAGAACGTGGCCAGCGTGGTTGTCGCGCAGCTTCTGTTCCTGGAGGCTGAGGATCCGAATAAGGATATCAGTATGTACATCAACAGCCCGGGCGGTTCGGTCACGGCGGGAATGGCAATTTATGACACCATGCAGTATGTAAAGCCGGATGTATCGACCATCTGTGTCGGCATGGCCGCCAGCATGGGCGCGTTCCTGCTTTCCTCGGGAGCAAAAGGAAAACGGTATGCGCTTCCGAACGCAGAAATTATGATTCACCAGCCGCTGATTTCCGGAGGCGGACTGTCCGGACAGGCTACAGACATTCAGATTCAGAGCGATTGGCTGCAGCATACCAAGGACAGACTGAATCGCATTTTGAGCCATAATACCGGAAAAGATCTGGAGATTATTCAGAGAGACACAGACCGCGACAATTTCATGGACGCGGCAGACGCATGCGCGTATGGCTTGATTGATGCAGTCATTGACAGAAGAGAAGGGGAAGATCGATAATGGCATCAAACAGAGGGGACAATCAGGAGCTGCACTGCTCCTTTTGCGGAAAACCGCAAAGTCAGGTTCGTCGTTTAATTGCCGGACCTGGAGTGTATATCTGTGATGAGTGCGTGGACATGTGCAGCGGAATTATCCGTGAATCAGAACAGCAGCTTCATCCGGAATACAATCAGGAGAATAACCAGACTGGAACAGACGCTTATCGTTATCTGAAACCAAAGGATATTTATGATAAGCTGTCGGAATATGTAATTGGGCAGGACAGAGCCAAGAAAGCGCTGTCAGTAGCGGTTTACAATCACTATAAGAGAATTTCCGGACTGACGGAAGATGAGCGTGACGGCGTGGAGCTTCAGAAAAGTAATATCGTGATGCTCGGACCTACAGGATCCGGAAAGACGCTGCTCGCTAAGACACTTGCAAAGATCCTGGATGTACCGTTTGCGATTGCAGACGCGACTGCGCTTACCGAAGCCGGCTATGTCGGTGAGGACGTAGAAAACATCCTGCTTCGTCTCCTGCAGGCAGCGGATTATGATGTGGAGAAGGCGCAGAGAGGCATCGTCTACGTCGATGAGATCGATAAGATTTCACGTAAGAGCGAGAATCCGTCGATCACCAGAGATGTCAGCGGCGAGGGCGTACAGCAGGCTCTGCTGAAGATCCTGGAAGGAACGGTTGCCAATGTTCCGCCACAGGGCGGACGCAAACACCCGCATCAGGAATTTATCCAGATCGACACGACCAACATTCTGTTCATCTGCGGCGGTGCGTTTGACGGACTGAACCGCATTATTCAGAGGAGAATGGGTGAGAATGTCATCGGATTCAATTCGGAAGTATCTCTTTCCAAGGAAGAGGAACAGAATCTCCAGCGTAATGTAGAGCCGGAGGATCTGCTGAAGTTCGGTCTGATTCCGGAGTTTATCGGACGTCTGCCGGTCATCGTCACTCTGGATGAGCTGACTGAGGACGCACTGATCCGGATTATGAACGAGCCAAAGAATGCGCTGATCAAACAGTATCAGAAACTCTTTGAACTGGACGGCGTAGACCTGGAAATTGAAGATGACGCGGTCAAAGCGATTGCAGACAAGACGCTGGAGCGTCATACTGGAGCGAGAGGACTGCGATCTATTTTTGAAAAATCAATGAATGACATCATGTTTGATATTCCATCCAGAGATGATGTCGAAAAATGTGTAATCACAAAAGATACGATTGAACACGATTCCAAGCCGCTGCTGGTTAAGGGAAAACAGCATAAAAAGTGGCTGGATGAGGGAAACGGTGAATCAGAGAAAGATCAGTCTGACGCATCGTAAGACAATCTGTATCTGAATCATTCCGCAGAGATCAGGCTGCCGCGTCAGCGGTTTCAGGGGGAGATCCTGATGTTCTGTGTGGGGAAGGATGAGGTAAATGAAGGAAGAATTTGAAAACAATCCTGTGGTCCAGGCGCCTGATTCGCAGAGTCAGAATGTCCGGCCGGCCGGAAAAGACTATGACAGCGGCATGGATGTGAAAGAAGTCCTGCCATGTGTTCCGCTCAGAGGAGTGACGATTTTTCCGCATACTGTCGTACACTTTGACATAGGAAGAGAGAAATCGATCCGTGCGCTTGAGCGTGCTATGGCGACAGATAAACTTTTATTCGTGTCAACACAGAAAGATGAGAAGGTTCTGATTCCGATGGTTTCGGATATGTATCCGATCGGAACAGTAGTTCGCGTAAAACAGATGCTGAAGATCCAGGGCGACGCAGTGCGCGTCCTTGTAGAGGGACTGTGCCGCGCGGTCATCGATGAATGCATCACAGAAGACCATTACATTTCCTGCACGGTAGATCGTGTGCAGGAGGACATTGCCGAGGATGATCTGACGATTCAGGACAAGGCCAGGATCCGTCTGATCGAAGACGCATTCTCAGAGTATTCCTCTCTGAGCGCTCAGATCGGTGATGAAGCAGTAGATAAAATCCTCTCGGAGAAGGATGCCGGCGCCAAGATCGATATGATGGCCAATGAGCTCTTTGTCACCTCCGAGAAGAAGCAGAAGATCCTGGAGGCCTTAAATTTCTCTGAGCGTCTGCAGATTATCGGAGAAATCATCTCTGAAGAGAATGAGATCGCTGCTGTAGAGAAGAAACTTGCGGCAAAGGTCAAAGAGAACATTGACAACAGCCAGAAAGAATATTATCTCAGGGAAAAGATCAAGGCAATTCAATCCGAGCTCGGGGTGGATGAAGACACTGCTGCGGAGACTGCAGAGTGGACAGAAAAGCTGGATGAGCTCAAGCTGGATGAGAAGATTGATACCAAGGTACGCAAAGAAATTAAGAAATATGCGAGAATGGTACCATCTTCTGCAGAAAGCTCTGTTGTCCGCAATTATGTGGAAACGATCCTGGAGCTTCCGTGGAATAAGGCTTCCCGTGTAAACCATGATTTGAAGCGCGCAGAAAAGATCCTGAATGAGGATCATTACGGAATGGATAAGGTCAAACAGCGTGTTCTGGAGTACCTGGCAGTCACGCAGCTTTCAAAAGGCATTCACGGCCCGATTCTCTGCCTTGTAGGCCCTCCGGGGGTTGGAAAGACTTCGATCGCAAAGTCGATTGCCAGAGCGACAGGAAGAGAGTTTGTCCGTATGTCTCTGGGCGGCGTGCGCGATGAGGCAGAAATCCGCGGCCACAGAAGAACGTATATCGGAGCGATTCCGGGACGCGTGATTAACGGCATCCGGGAGGTTGGCGTAAACAACCCGCTGTTCCTGTTTGACGAAGTGGACAAGATCGGAAGCGATTTCCGCGGGGATCCGGCATCTGCATTGCTTGAGGTTCTGGATCCTGAGCAGAACAGCACTTTTACGGATCACTTCCTGGAAGTGCCGTTCGATCTTTCCAAAGTTATGTTTATCACGACAGCCAATACGCTGGATACAATTCCGGAGCCTTTGCTCGACCGTATGGAAATTATTGAGGTTCCTGGATATACGGAAGAAGAGAAGGTGCAGATTGCCGAACGTTATCTGGTCAAAAAGCAGATCAAGGAGAATGGACTGAAGCCGAAACAGATGAAGCTGTCAGAAAATGCCATTCACGATTTGATAAACTATTACACCAGAGAATCCGGCGTGCGCAGTCTGGAACGTGAGATTGGAAGCCTTTGCCGCAAAGTTGCGCGCAAAGTTGTGGAAAATCCGAAAAAACAGAAGACGTATAACATTACACCGAGAAATCTGGAGAAATACCTCGGAAAGCACCGCTACTTCTACGATATTGTTGAAGGAGAAGATCAGGTCGGCGTCGTTACCGGACTTGCATGGACACAGGTCGGAGGCGTTACGCTGCAGATCGAATGTGATGTGATCGAGGGATCCGGAAAGCTTCAGCTTACCGGACAGCTCGGCGATGTCATGCAGGAATCCGCGCATATTGGAATCAGTTATCTGAGATCCATTGCGAATGACTACGGAATTGACATCGACACGTTCAGAAGAAACGACATCCATCTCCATATTCCGGAGGGAGCCGTTCCTAAAGATGGTCCGTCAGCCGGCGTCACGATGTGCACGACAGTGATGTCCGCAATTACGGAAACACCGGTCAGACGAGATGTGGCCATGACTGGAGAAATTGATCTCCGCGGAAATGTTATGCCGGTCGGAGGCATCCGCGAAAAAGTGCTGGCTGCTCACCGCGCAGGCATTAAGAAGGTGCTTCTGCCAAAGAAGAATGAGCCGGATATGGAAGAGCTTCCGCGTCAGGTGCGCCATGATATGGAGTTCGTGCTGATTGACCGTGTGGAACAGGCTTTCAAAGAGGTCTTTACACAGGATCCTTCGATTAATGCGAAAAAACTCGCAGAAAAATACGAAGAGAAGAGAAAAAAAGAGCAGGACGAACGTCGTAAAGAAGCATAAGTAAATGGGGGAGCTGCTGCAATAAGCAATAACATGCTTAACGCGCAGCTCCTGTTTTTTCATTGATCCATATGCAGACCTGAGAGAATTGGTCTTTATGGAGTAAACCGGACGCATGGCAGAATCTGTGATGCGTGAGAATAGAGAAAGGTTGGTGGCACGCATGCTGAAGATCATGCAGTCAGAAATCGTCGCAACTGCCGTACGGCCGAAGCAGTATCCGGAAGATAATCTTGCCGAGGTAGCTTTTGCCGGAAGATCCAATGTCGGGAAATCATCTCTGCTGAACCTGATTACAGGGAGAAAGAACCTCGCCCGTGTCAGTGCGTCCCCGGGAAAGACGCAGACCATCAATTTCTATCTGGTGAATAAGGACCATGACCCGTTCCGCATTGTGGACCTGCCGGGATATGGATATGCGAAGGTGTCGAAGAAGGTAACACAGGATTGGGGAGAAATGATGGAAACGTTCCTCACGCAGAGGCAGGGACTGAGAAAGGTGTTTCAGCTTGTCGACGTCCGTCATAAGCCGACTGCGCAGGATGTGCAGATGTATGAGTTTCTGAAGTATTATCATCTGGATGGGCCGGTCATTGCGACCAAGGCTGACAAGGTGTCTAAACGCGAGGCGCAGAATCAGATGCAGGTGATCCGGAAGACTCTGGGCATGGAGCCGGAAGATGTGATTATTCCGGTATCCGCGCTGAAGAAAACCGGAGTGGACAAGGTCCTGGATGCGATGGAGACTATCATTGGCGCAGAGTAAGATCATATGGAGTTTCGATGGATTGTCGGTGAATCCTGAGAAAGTCGGTAGACCTGAAGTAAGAAAAGTTATATGATAGTATCATAAATAACATCAAATAGGAAATATACGGTGCGGAGGCAGAAGCTTCCTGGATAAGGAGACGTAATGGCAGAAGAAAGAAAGACGCTGGGCAAGGTATTGTTCACGGAGCAGGATATTATCGGAAAAGCCGAAGAGCTCGGCGCGCAGATTACGGAGGATTATCAGGACGGTGATCTGATCGTTGTCGGTACATTAAAGGGCGCGGTCATGTGGATGAGCGAGCTGATTAAACATATCGATCTGGACCTTAAGATTGATTTTGTATCTGCGAGCAGCTATGGTTCAGGCACGACCAGCAGCGGAGTGGTGAAAATCACCAAGGATCTGAGTATGGATATTTATCAGAAGGATGTTCTGATCGTAGAAGATATCATTGATACGGGGACAACGCTGAATTATCTGACTAAGAGTTTCAAAGAACGTGGCCCGAGAAGCGTGAAAATCTGCACCATGCTGGATAAACCATCCCGCAGAAGAGTGCCGCTCGCGCCGGACTATAAAGGGTTTACGGTAGAGGATCTGTTCATCATCGGCTACGGACTCGATTATGACCAGAAATACAGAAATCTGCCGTATATCAGCTATCTCGAACCTGGAGATATCCAGGAATAATCGGGAAAGGAGCGGATATCTATGAAAAAGACAAGCATTGGCGTGTCACTTCTTGCAGTGATCACGATCCCGCTTGCAATCATTCTGCTCAGTTCCAATATTGCGCTTCGTCTCCCGCTGACATATCAGTTCTATTTTACGGATAAACAGGCCGTTTCTTCAGCCGGATATACAGTAACCGAGAGTGAGATGAGCCGTGAGATCGCAAAGAGCCTGAATTCTTTCTCAAAGAGCGAGGTTCAGGTGTACGAGAAAAACGGACCGTATAAGGATCCGATTTTCGGAAAAACCGATCAGAAAGTGGTAAACCAAGTGAGGAAACAGCTTAATGCAGAGCTGATCTTTGGGATTTTTGCGCTGATCGCCTCTATCCTGCTGTTTGAGTTTACACTGAGGCAGAAAATGCAGGAGTGGCTGACTGCTGAAGGTCAGTGGGGCAGCGCGATTGTCTGCGCTGTACTGGTGCTTCAGGTGATCCTGCTGAACATTCAGGGAGTCCGAAGCTGGCTGTACAGGCATCTCATCGGCATACCACTGAAAAAGAGCAACGCGCTCTACACCCTGATGCATCTAGGGTTTGCAAAATCCTATCTGGTGTTCAGTACAGTGATTGCGGTGATCCTGCTGCTGATCTTTGTCTACATTCTGTTCCGGCGGACGAGGCCGAAGGGAAAGATATTTTATCGTTAACGAGCTGTCTGTGTGCGTTCGTAACAGAGGGCATGCAGCGGACAGCCGGATATTGCAGGGCGAGCGCCGCGATTTAGCTTGCGGCGCTCTTGATGTTTCATTATACAGAAATGGAAACGGAGAAGGAGGAATGCTTATGCTGGAGTTAACGGATTTAGAAGATATTGAACATTTAAATATTGATCTTCACATGCATTCGACTTACTCGGATGGAGTAAAGACGCCGGCAGAACTGATCCGCATGAGGAGCCGCGAAGGATGTGTGCTTGCTGCCGTTACCGACCATGACGGAGTGGACGGCGTCCCGGAAGCCCTGGAAGCCGGAAAGCAGTACGGTGTCCAGGTGCTGAGCGGAATTGAGCTGGGCACATTACTGGACCATCGTTATGAACTGCATATTCTTGGTTATCGCTTTGATATCCATGACCCGGTCCTGTGCAGCGAGATTGAAAAGATCCGCGCATACAGGGACGGGAGAAACAGCCGCCTTTTGAAGGTGTTTCAGGAGAAGGGCATTCAGATTACCAAGGACGATCTCCGACAGCATCCGAACCAGGAATATATAGGAAAGCCGAACTTTGCGATGGCGCTTGAAAAGAAAGGATACGTGAAAACAGTTCAGGAAGCATTTGACTCACCTGAGTTCCTGTCCTCTCCGGAGTCACTCGCGCTGAAGAAGATGGCGGTGGATCCGCTGGATGCGGTGTCCTGGCTCCGCGGCGCCGGGGGAGAGGCGGTATGGGCGCATCCGATGGAGACAAAGGCTGCATTGGACAAGAAGAGCCCTGAGTATCATGCGCTGATCGAATCCATTGCGCGTAAACTGAAGCAGCACGGACTGACAGGAATTGAATGCTGGCACCCGTCCGCAGATCATGAAGATTCTCTATGGCTGGAAAGCCTGGCGGACAGCCTGGGATTGTTTAAAACCAAAGGTTCAGACTATCATGGCCTGCGGTGATTCACAGGACGTCAGGCAGGGTAAGGAAATCATAGAACCGTGGGATTGGTCACAAAATCCGGGAGGAGAATTACTCGTTTCGGTAGACCGATTTACTAAAAAATACTATAATTGTATCAGAAACAAAAATACGGATATCGAATAGGAAGTGCAGAATAATATGCGCTTCTATCGATGAGAAAAATTTTCATAATTGTAATTCTATTAAGGAGGACGTCATGAAAATAAGATTTTGCGGCGCAACATCCGGCGTGACCGGTTCCTGTCACCTATTGATGACCGATAAACATCAGGTATTGCTCGACTGCGGTCAGTTCCAGGGCGGCAAGGCGCAGGAGGCCATGAACGCAGAGCCGTTTCCGTTCGATCCGGAAGAGATCGAATGCGTAATCCTGAGCCACGCACATATCGACCACTGCGGAAGATTGCCGCTTCTGGTCAAGAGAGGATTTCATGGTACAATCTACTGCACCAGCGCGACAGCGGACCTTCTGGGCGTGATGCTCCAGGACAGCGCCTATATTCACGAACGTGAAGCAGAATGGCAGAACCGTAAAAACATCCGCGCCGGAAAACCGGAAGTGGAACCGCTCTACACAGCGCAGGACGCCGTCAATACGATGCAGTATGTCCATCCGGTCCTGTATCAGCAGCTGGTGGAGATCAACGACGAGATGCGGATCGTGTTCAACGATGCCGGCCATATCCTGGGCTCTGCGATTACAGAAATCTGGGTAAAAGAAGATAACTGTGAAACCAAGGTCGTCTTTACCGGAGACCTGGGCGAGCGCGACCGTCCGATATTAAGAGATCCGACCATCATCAAAAAAGCTGACTGTGTCATCATGGAAACCACATACGGCGACCGTCTGCATACCGAACATGTCGCAGACATTCAGAAGCTGATCAATATCATCTTGAACACTACCAGGCGCGGCGGAACCGCAGTCATTCCGTCCTTTGCCGTAGGTCGTACACAGGAGCTGATCTATCAGCTGAACCAGTTCTATGAACACGATGAACGCTATAAAGATGAACTGAGCCGCCTGACCGTATACGTCGACAGTCCGATGGCTACAACTGCTACAGAAGTGTTCCGCAGGAATCCGCAGGTGTTTGATGAAGAAACCAGGAAACTGATTCTCTCCGGCGATGATCCGCTGGATTTCCCGAACCTGCGCTTTACCAAGACGTCTGACGAGTCCAAGCAGCTGAATTTTGACCACTCTCCAAAAGTCATCATCTCTGCAAGCGGCATGTGCGATGCCGGCCGCATCCGTCATCATCTGAAACACAACCTGTGGGATCCGAAGAGCAGCGTGATCTTTGTCGGGTATCAGGCAGTCGGAACGCTCGGAAGAGCGCTGGTTGACGGTGCAAAGGATGTCACGCTTTTCGGCGAGCAAGTGCACGTCAATGCAGAAATCCATAATCTGCAGGGATTCTCCGCGCATGCCGACCAGCATGGACTGTTCTCCTGGGCAGCCGGCCTTCAGAGCCCGCCGAAGCAGCTGTTCCTGGTTCATGGTGAACTTTCAGCCAAGGAAACCTTTGCCAGACTCCTGCACGATAAACTCGGCTTTAATCCGATTGTTCTGAATGGCAACGCAGAGTTTGAAATTTCCGGAACGGATGTTGCACTGCTGAATCGTGAAGAAGCTGAAAAGCAGGAGGCCGAAAACGTTGAAATTCAGCGCCTGCGCGATCAAATCTCAGAGATCCACGGCGAACTGGAGAACATCCTGTATAACGCCAACCTCGCGATGCGCAGCGGCATCCCGGAGAAACGCCTGGTACAGATGAACAACATCGTTCAGGAACTCGACAAGAGCGTCATGGACTTAGGAGCCGCCGTATCAGAAGCGGGCGAGGAAGAGAAGATGATTCCGAAGAAGGTATAAGTAGACATTTCCCACAAATCGAAATACAATAATACATACAACATATCACGGCGCGCCACATGAGCGCGCCGCTTCGTCAGTATATGAATAAAAAAGGAGCGCACATGGTCAGACATATTATTTTATGGCAGTTGAAGGATGAGTATTCGGAAGAACGGAAGCAGGAGATCCGCCGCGGGATGAAGGAGGGACTGGAGTCGCTCCAGGGAAAGGTGCCCGGCCTTCTGTCCATCACGGTGAAAACTGACCGGCTGGCCTCTTCATCGGCGGACGCGATGCTGGATGCGGCGTTTACGGATGAGGACGCGCTGAAGGCGTACCGCGTGCATCCGGAGCATGTAAAGGTTGCGGATTCCCGTGTCCGCCCGTTCGTTAAAACCCGTGTATGCATGGATTATCATGAATAGACAAAAAGAAACGGACAAGGAAATACATTTATCCGCAGCGCAGCAGCAGGCCATCCGTAAAGTAGACGGAGCGGAGCTGCTGCTTGCGGTTCCGGGAAGCGGAAAAACCACAACACTGGTCGCCCGGCTGGGGTACATGATACGGGAAAAGCAGATTCCGCCGGAAAACATTCTGGTGATCACCTTTACACGATCAGCCGCGGCCGATATGCAGAGACGCTATGCGTCTTTTTTTGGTGCGGAATCGGCAGAGCGCATTCACTTCAGCACGATTAACAGTTTCTGCTATTCTGTTGTGCTGTATTACGCAAAGATGTACAGGAGAAAGAAACCTGCGGATGAGACGAACAGTCCCGGGATAATCCGAATGCTTTATCCAAAGGTATACGGCGGATTCTCCAATGAAAATGATGTGAAAGAACTGGCGCAGACGATTACCTACATCAAGAACATGCAGCTGTCGGAGGAGCAGATCAGGGAACTGAAAACTTCCGGGAGCAGTCTTGTGGTGGAAAAGATGTACCGTGCCTATCAGGAGTACCTGAAAGAGAATTATCTTATGGATTATGACGACCAGATTCTCTTTGCGCATCAGCTTTTGTCGAACCTGAAACCGGTCAGGGAGCATTTCCGGACGCAGTTCCCGTATGTATGCGTGGACGAGGCGCAGGACACGTCGAAGATTCAGCATGAGGTGATCCGCCTGCTGGCAGGGGAAAGCCGCAATCTGTTCATGGTCGGCGATGAGGATCAGAGTATTTACGGGTTCCGCGCGGCATATCCGAAGGCACTGATGGACTTTCGGAAGAATTATCCGGGTGCGGATGTGATGTTTCTGGAGACCAATTATCGTTCGGCGAAGCGGATTACAGAGCTGGCGGCAAAATTTATCTCGGGAAACAAGAATCGTTATGAGAAGAAAATGCAGCCGGCAAGGAACGATGCAGGTGTGGCAGAAGTGGTTACGCTGAAGCGAAGGGCCATGCAGTATCAGTGGCTGGTAGAGAGGCTGCAGTCTGCCGGAGAGGACACGGCGGTGCTGTACCGGAATAATGACAGTGCGATTCCGGTGCTGTACGCCCTGCAGAAGGCCGGGATTCCATGCAGAAGACGGAATATGGATACACTGTTTTTTCAAAACCGGGTGGTGCAGGATGCAGTGAAAATCATGCAGTTTGCCCTGCATCCGGATTCAAAAGATCTGTTCTGGGATTTGTATTATAAATTTGGGGTGAGAATCACCAAAAAGGCCGCGTACATCGCGTCGCGCCATCCATCGAGGAGGTCTGCGGATCCGCTGCTTCACGCTCTGGAAGTTTCTGATGAACTGGGGCAAAAGAAGAGAGAGGACGTCCGTGCGCTTCGGATGAAATTTCAGCGCATGCGCCAGCGGAATCTTGCAGGAGAAGCAATCTCTGCGATCCGTTTCCGGATGGATTATAAGAATGCGGACAGTGAAAAACTGTTTCTTCTTCAGGCTCTTGCTGATCCGGATGAAACGATTGAGCATTTTCTCCTGAAACTGGATGAGCTGGAGCAGACATTCAGCCGTCCGCAGAGCAGCGGGCAGGAGGATGCGCACGTCATATTGAGCACCATTCACGCGAGCAAGGGACTGGAATATCCGGCGGTCATTCTGATCGACGCGGCAGCAGATATTCTACCGGCAGCAGATAATGATCTGGAAGAGGAGAGGCGGATTTTCTATGTCGGCATGACCAGAGCAAGGGATTCGCTGATTCTGCTGGATTATGAGAATGAGCAGTGTCCGTTCATAAATGAGTGTCAGGGGCGGTCAGGCGGATGGAACGCGGGGGCGGTCGTGTTTCATAAGAAGTTTGGAAAAGGAACGGTGGTTTCCAATGACGGAAAGACGATTATTGTTGACTTTCAGCGGCGCGGGAGAACCAGCATGAAACTGGATCTTTGTATAGAAAAGGGTCTGCTGCGCTAGCAATGTGGGTATAAATACAGGGATGAGAGAGTGATGAGCGAAGGAGGTCTGCATGATTTACCAGAGTATTCCGCTTCGCGGCGGAAAAGCGAAATTAACCACATATATTCATGAGGGCACGCAGAACGGGAAGAAAGTGGCCAAAAGGCCGGTGCTGATCGTTGTGCCGGGCGGTGCGTACGCGGTTCACGCAGATGAAGAGGCGGAGCCGGCGGCGCTGACTTTCCTGGCCCGCGGTTACAGTACTTTTGTGCTGGATTACTCGCTGAATGAGGAATCGGGATATCCGAACACCCTGCAGGAAGCCGCGGAGGCCGTAAAAACCGTGCGTGAACATGCAGATGAATGGAACATTGATTCCCGCCAGATTTTTATGATGGGATTTTCCGCAGGTGCACATACCACGGCAATGCTGGCGGCAGAGTGGAAATCATCCGGAATTGCAGATGTTCTTGCCTGCAGTCCGCAGCTGATCCGTCCGGATAAGGCCGTCCTCTGTTACGGCGCAATGAAGATCCTGCATGCTGAGGAGGGGAAGGACGGCCGCGCCGTTCCGGCCATTAAAAGCCAGAAGGCTCCCGAGACAGATGTGGTTTCCTGTATCGGAAAAGACACCGTTCCGCTGTTTCTCTGGCACTGCCGCTATGACCGCATGGTTCCCGCGTCCCATTCCATGATGATCGCAGAAAAGATGCTGGAATATAATCGTCCTTTTGAACTTCATCTCTTCCAGGCAGGCGATCATATGATGTCCGTAAACAACAGAACGACAGATCCGAAGGGAAAAGAAATCGATGAGAGCGTCTCTCAGTGGGTGCCGCTCTGCGATATGTGGCTGAGAAGAAAAGACAGTCACCACTAATCAGAAATTATGATAATCCCCTGCAGGCCATTGGGTCCGCAGGGGATTTTATATGCAGTGAAAACTCTCTTGCGGAATAAATAGGAGTATGATATATTTAACTAAGGTTAGATAGTTCGAACATAGATATAGGGAATCCCAGGTACTAACCAACGGCAGCAGAGTGTTTGTAGAGAAAGAGGTTATTATTATGGCAGTAACAAGTAAACACAGGCGGATCCTGACGGTTCTGCTGATGCTTGCGGTATTCTGCAGTATGATGCCTGCGATGGGCATCCCTGCGCATGCGGCAGTAAAAAAACAGAAAACAACTGTTAAGTCACCGCAAAATTTGAAAATTAAGAAGAATGAAAGCAAATTAACGATCAGCGTCTCCTGGAAGACACAGAAGAAGGCAGACCGCGTTCAGATACAGTTGAAAAAAGGAAAAGCAAAATACAAAACAGTTAAGGTCACAAGTAAGAAAAGTGCAGTGCTGAAGGGATTCAAGACCGGAAAGGATTACCGTCTGCGCATAAGAGCCGTCAGAACGGTGAAGAAACCCGGAAAGAAGACGGTTATTTATTCTGCGTTTACTGCGTATAAAAAGATCATCCGTTTCAAAGAAAGTGCATCCAGTGGAACAAAAGATAACTCTTCCACTGATCCGAATTCACCGGCAAAGCCGGAAGAAGGAGAGAACTCTGGAACAAGCAGCGGATCTTCGTCAGGAACGTCCGGAGGATTGTCTTCCGGAACAGCAGAGAATCCGTCCGGAAATACAGATGTTCAGCGGGCCGATATTCTCAACAATGAGAAAACAAAGCTGCAGGATCTTGGTTTTGCGCAGTACGTCGTAATCAGTTTCCAGTCCGGCTATAATCTGAGCAATACGAAGATTATCGTTGATGGAAGCGACGTAAGCGATGCGGCAACGCCGGTGACAGATGACGGAAGTGTGGCAAAGTGGTGTTAGGGCCGGGTGAAAAGGGCCATTTTGGGCCGAGTAAAAAGGACCAGATTTTAGCTCATTGAAAAGGGCCAATACACCAATGCCTTTTCAACTCTATTTACTCTGTTATTGTGTCTCCAGCTTCGACAGCGTACGTCGTACACGCACGACCCCGATAGCTGTTTCCCTTAATATTGAATACATTCGCATGATCAAAAATACGATCAAGCGCCGCCAGCAGATCATCCCGGCCTGTGAAATATTTTTTCCATGCTCCAGGTTGTTTGTTGCTGGTAAAGATCATCGTTTTGGGTCCTTCCTTCTCATAACGTCGGTCGACCATATCAAAGAACATATTGGTATTCTCCTCATCGAAGGTACATCTGCCTATTTCATCGATGATCAGGCAGGTCGGCTTCACCATGCTTGCAACGACCTTGGATTCCCGTCCAAATTTCCTGGCTGTCGTAAACTTATCGTTCAGTTCTGATGCTTTTAGAAAATACGTCTTCATCCCGTGAAGACAGCATTCTCTTCCATAAGCTTCTGCCAGGTGTGTTTTTCCAACTCCCGGTGGCCCGATAAAAGCGATGTTCATCCCGGCGTTCACCTCTGACAGCGCAAACAGGTTTTTGAGTGCTGCAACGTCCTTCCCATGTACTCTGGTAAAGTCGTAAGTCTCAAATGTCTTTGGAACGCTGGTGGGAAGTCGGCTCAAACGTAAAAGTGTGTTTATTGTATTTTCGTGTTTCTTTTCATCCAGATAATGCATAATATCAAGCACTGCATTTACCTGATCTGCCGAATATTTATGTTCAGCTGCAAATTCCGCAAGTTCAACACCGCTCATGTCCAGTTTCAAATGTTTTGAATAAACATCCATGCGATCATAAGAAGGAGTATTAGACATCTCTAGTCTACCTCCTTGTCAAAATTGAACTTAAGGAAAACATTATCACTGTCTGACGGCTGTTCCTTCATACTGACTTTTACAGGCATTGTTGGAAACTCCTCTGGCTGGTCGATAAACTGATCCTTACAGAAACTGTCGCGCCGGCTCCATGTGACAGTGTGTTTCGCCAAAATTTCCTGCATATCATCTGAAAGGATCAGCAGTTCATGGTCCTTCCTCATGACCCGGCATATACGCCCGCTATAGCTGTGAGGAACTCCGAAACGGCGCCCTTCATAATTCACAAACCCATCGAATGAAATTCGCCTCTCAGGGCATAGATAACGTCTGATTTCATCAGTGATCGTGATCCTTTTTCCTGAAACCATACAGCATCTGGCATGTTCTCTTGCTGGAATGCAGTCCGAAGCCTGATGGTAATTGTTATTCTGTTTCTCACACCATCTGAGTGCTTCCGTGTTGAGATCTGTGATGTTGCCAAAAGCTCTGCCTGCCATAAACGATTCTTTTACAAATCGTATCAGGCGTTCAACCGCTCCTTTGGTAAATGGATGCCGCGGTTTGCAGAGTTTTGTTTGAAATCCTATCATCTCCATAAAAGTTTCATATTCGTGGTTCCATAAGGGATGTCCGTCTGCGTCTCTGCCGTTTACAACGCTCTTCATGTTATCGGTAAGAACATATTGTGGAACTCCCATGTGCTCAAATGCATGAATCATTCCAATGAAAAGATTTTCCTGTTTCGCATTAGGGAAGAACTCGACATAACTGTTTCCACAATGATGACATATCATTGCGAAACAAGCAGCACGATACACAGTCGTATGAGTATCTACATTTACGAATCCCCAATCCATCTGAAAAGCTTCTCCGGGTTCAGTCTTGTATCTGCGGCCACGGTTTCCCTGTGGAGAAACCGCTTGCCGTTTAGCCGGCATCAGATATAGGTGTGATGCTATATACTGCTTGACCTGAGACCTGCTCCCAGTATAGCCATTGTTCTGGAGGATATCAGTGATCGTATGAGAATTTCTTACACCACGTTTCAGACAATCCTCGATAATTCCTGTATATCCGGATAACACGGTGTGCTGCTTTCGCCTGTTTCTGTTCCCATTTGGAAGTATCTTAAAACCATTCTTCTTGATCAGTCTCAGTCTCTTACGCGAGATCCCGGTTCTCCTTTCCATTTCTGACAGGTTGACATTTTCAAACGAAAAACTGTCTCCCTGTTCCTTCTTCATATCTTCCAGAAAATGTGCTATAGTTTCCTGGAGAATATTTCTTTCATTATCTGTCATAATTTTAAACTCCTATGACATTGGTGCATTAGCTAACACCAAGTATAGTCGTTTCAGACAGCGATGGGGAAGTATTCTCTTTTTCAGATTGGCCCTTTCTATTAGTCTGGAACTGGCCCTTTTCACTCGGC
>Ga0256406_1001281_pt1 | contig 41428 bp, 44 predicted proteins | sample RumenRJG_03DNA_FD_185986 | JGI IMG/M metagenome (GOLD analysis project Ga0256406, IMG submission 185986) | Bovine rumen microbial communities from Lethbridge, Alberta, Canada - RJG_03 | ecosystem: Host-associated > Mammals > Digestive system > Stomach > Rumen | place: Canada: Alberta | collected... | reverse complement strand
ATGTTGTACGCGAAGGAAGCACTGTATTCGGTGGTTGACCACTGCCAGTCGGTCGGCTTCACCCACAAGCCAAGAGCGAATGCCTTGGCAAATATGGCCTTTTCGTTGGCTGTATCATAGCCCTGCAGGTGCCACCACACCATGCGAGCCAGCTCTCCAGCACTCGGCAGCCACCAGCGGTGAGCCTTGAACTTGTCACTCAACACCTCGCCGGCCTTCACCTTGGGCTCATACGCATAGCAGCGACTCGCTGCTGGGAAATAAAACTCGCGGTAATTGTTGCCCTTGGCGGCCACTATCGCGTCAATGCGTGTCTGCAGCACCTCGGTCTCGCTCTGCATCGCGTTGGCTTCAATCGGAGCACTCAGGTCATAGCCGTCAAGGGTTACGCCGTTCAGTATCTTGTTCCTGTGGCGGATGATGTGCAACGTCTTGAACTGACCCACATGGATGAAGTCGCCGGCCTTATAGGGGCCGAGGTTCTCTTCCAACTGCACCATGCCCATGTCGCCCACGGCTGTCGTGCGCGAGAATATTTTGAAGCCCTGGGCATCGCCGGCGGCCTCATCGCGGTAGTTGGCGTCGTTGATGGTGTTCGTACCGTTGGCGGTGATATTGCTGATGGCTGGCACATCATAGCAGTTATAGTCCTCGCCACTGTCCAGCGTCACGCCACTCACCCTGTCGGGATGAAGGCCCCACTGGTCACTGACAAGGTTTGCAAGGCCATAAGCCAGGCGGTCGGTAGGATCATCGGGGTTGATATACATGCACACGCCCACAACGGTCTTGCCTGGCAGATATTCGTCACTGAACGAGCCATCGGCATACACCAGGTCACCCTCTTTGCAACTGTGCTCATGGAAATGCAACTCTTTGCTGGCTGTAACTGTGCTGCCGTCATGCAGCGTCAAGGTGACGGTCACCAGGGCAATGGGCGGGTTGGCTTCTGTGCCCACGCGGTTCACGGTCACTACTCCGGTCTGGGCATTCACGCTGGCCCACTCATTGCTCGGCATGCTCCACGTGATGGCGGTGAAGTTGTTGCCCTCGCTGGTAATCTCAAGCGGGTAATCGCCCACCGTGGGCATATACTTGCTGGTGGTGATGGCCACATTCTCGACGGTCTGGCGGTTATATACGATGGTCAGTCCCTGACTGCCGTGGTCAACGTCACCCCACGTCTCTACCCATCTGCGCTTGCGCTCAAAGCTCACACTGGCACCGGTCAGGGTGATGGTGCCGCTCAGGCGGCAGTTGCTCCCGAGGGCAACGAGCGCGTCAAGCAGACCGAGGCCATCCGAACCATTCAGTCGCCAGTTCACGTTGTCAATCCTCACCTCGCGCAACTGACCGGGTGCGCTGGCATGCACACCACGCACGACCGCGAGGGTGTCAACAATCGGGGTGTTCTGCACGATGATGCTCTCCAGTGAGCCGTAACCCTCCATCTCCAGGGTTGAGACGCTGGTACAGTCTATCAGGCGCAAGGTCTTGAGGTGTCTGCCGAACACAAGCGTGGTCAACGTCGTGGTCTTGGGCAATGTAACACCGGTCACACCGCTTCCCCACAAGTACAACTCGCGCAGTTGCTCCTGCTTGCTCAAGTCAAGGGTGAACACGCCGTTGCTCTTGCTGCCCAAGCCCTCGCAGTTGGTCAAGTCAATCACCTCAAGGCTCACGGCATTGGTGACATTGAGTTCCGTGAGTTTGGTGTTCACCCACTGGCGCGTCTGCCGGTCGGTGTTGCTGCCCAGTCGCAGCGAGCGTAGTTTCACGGCAACGCCAAGGTCGATGTCGCCGATGTCGCCATATTTGTACAGGTCGCCGATGTCGGTCAGCAGGTCGCCGTCAAACAGATATGTCACATTGTCGTTGCGCTCTATGACCATGCCATGCTGCACCTCGCTATTGACCACTGTCACACCCTGCTCGGGGTCAAGGCAGCGGTAGCGAACTGTGTCACTATACTGGTAGTTGCCAAGTCCCAGGCACACCCACATCGGCATATAGGGCTTAATCACCAGGTCGCAACCGTAGCCCCAGGTGCGCCACGTAATACGGCGACCCTCACTGCCCAGCGCCCAGCGGCTGCCCCAGTACCTGAACGAGTTGCCCAACCAGTAGCGGCGCTGGTTCTTCTTGTCGCCAAGGCCACTCTCGATCCAGCGGCTGTAGGGGGTGCCGCCTTGGTACTGCTTCATGCCGTAGTTATAGAGTGCCTCGCACCATGCGCCCTGGTGACGCTCAAACCAGGCTATTAAATCCGGGCCGCTGAAACCGCTCTCCTTGCTCTTGTCATACAGCATCTTGGCAATCGCCTGAATGCGGTCGTCAAAGCCATCCTTGAGATTGACCCAGATGGCACCGCGCTGACCGTTGAACACGGTGCTCGAGCCTGCAGGCTGGCTCGGTTGGTCATATACGAACCTACCGTTCACAATGTAATCTGACAAACCAAGCCAGAATGGGAACTCGATGCGGCCCGTGTTGCCGATGCCCAGGCCACTGTCTGTGTCACGCGCCAACGGACGCCACAGGCTGCCGTTATAGGTGCACAAGCCCAGGTTCTTGCTCCCGTTGTCCATCATGTGGTTCACAAGCATCCATATCAGATACACGCACCAGTGGTCAACACTGATATAGTCACTGGCCTCGCTGATGAACTTAGCAAGGCGGTAGGCTGCTGTGTCGTAGGCATAGGTCACACCCTTGCTGTCAGTGTAAGGGGTGGCAAGCAAGCCGCCGGTGGCGAGTTTCTGGTTGGTACTCACCAGCCAGTTGTGAAGACGCAGCAGTCCGGCTGTCTCGGCTTGAACGGTCTCGGTCTGACCCGCGTTCTCAGCATGGCCAAAGTCACGCTTCGCGCCGTTCTCTTTTATACTCTTCGGGTAGCGGGCCTCATAGTAGTTGTAGATGTCATTGACCTCGGCATTTCGCTCGCTGTCCCAGCTCATGGCGTTGAACACGGTGTCCCACATCACGTTGTTGTCGCGGATTTCCCACGCCTGGGCACCGCTGCGCTCCCAGGTATATGCGCCCTCAAATCCCAGCACCTTCTCGTTGTTCTTGCTTGTGATCAGGTTGAACATCCCAATCGGGTAATAGGTGTTGTCCCAGTAGCGGAACACGAATATCGGCACGGCCATAAGGCTCTGGCGGTAGGTCACGTCGCTCAACTGCTGGCGCACCTGGTATTGGACCCGCTGAGCCTCGGTCAGCGTGTCGAAGTCTGCACCCAGCGCAACGCACATCTTGTTGTACAGCATCGACATGATCGCGTTATTGGCCATTTCGCTGCTGGCATAGTCTTTCTTAGCGGTCCAGTCGTTGCTCAACGGCTCGCCGGCATACATGCGCCAACCGGCACGGCTCGCGCCACCAACGGTAACATTGTTGAAACTGAAGTCGAGGTTCCTGAATGGAACCGGGTAGTTCATCGAACTCGTGCCTTGGCATTTGAAGGTGTCACCGCTGGACGTGAACGAGGCGTTGCCGGCTTCAAAGTCATCGGGATTCAGGGGGTTGGTGTAGTTGCTGGTCTGCAGCGGGATGGCGGTCTTGCTCGTCGGCATGGCCTCGGCCTGCAGCACAAGCACTGGAAGTTCGGGACGGGCGGCGATCAGCTTGGGATAGCTCACCTCGAGGTTGCTGTCGAGCACGTCATTGCGCTTGGCGATGGCTATCTTGTCGGCCACTTTGGGCGTGTCGTAGGCATAGTTCTGCACGATGCCTCTGCGGTCAAGGGTGCTGCGGTACATGCGCACGCAGTACAGGTCAACGTCACACTCGGCACTGCCCACAGTGATGGGCTGGGCCACTCCCTGCTTGAATGAGGTGCTGGGAGTGATCAGACGCATGCCTTGATACACGCCGTCGATATATACAAGCATCAGCGCCTCGAGACTGTGCTGCTCTGCGCCTTGGTCATCGGTCCAGGTGTATTCGGTCTGCGTCCCTTCTATCACCATGTCGATGCGCACACGGGTATCTTCTTTATAGTCACAACTCAGGCTCTCGGAGTCACTCGAAAATGTCATGCCGTTGGCCTTGAACTGGAAGCCGATGCCGCTGTACATGCACTCGGCAACAACGGCGTCGGCACGCACACAGTTACGCGTCGCAAGCTCAATGCTCACCGTCAAGCCCCTGCGGGTGCCGGCCACGTCGCTTCCGTTACCCATCGCGGGGTTCTCGTCGAAGGGGGTCACGGGAATGGTCAGGTACTGGCCTTTCTTCAGGTGCAGGGCGACGTTGCCGTCACTATCGGCAGCCCAGCCACTTCCGCCGGCGGTGAAGTCGAGGGCGCTAAGGTCCACGCTCACGCCGCCGCCGTTCCACACGGCGCGGTCCTGGTCGTTGTTGCTCTTGCCGGAACTGCGCAGCACCACATCGGCACCGGCCACCTCGCTCAGCACGACTTCGCCGGCAACGATGGTCACAGCGATGTTGCGACGCACGCCGCCACACTCGATGCGCACGGTGCGGTCGCCGGGCATGCTCTCACCGAAGAGAGCCACGCTCCAGGTCTGCAAGCTGCTCAGCCCGTCCTCCAGCGTCACGGTCTGCACGCTGCCGGCAAGCACGACATTGCCTTCGCCTATGATTGAAAGGCTCACCTCCACCTCGCCACTCGCACCGGGGTTCACAATCCAGTAGCCCAGCGTCAAGGTGTTGTACATGGCAAGGCGCGTGCCGGTTTTCAGGTCGCAGCCAATCACCACACCGGTTGCACCTGCTGGCTGATAGATGTATTCTTTCTCGATCACATCTGTGCGGATGCCGGGATCTTCGGCATACTCGGCCCACACGCCCACACGGTGGATGCCGTAGCTCTTGCCAGTCGTGATGGTGTAGCTCTTCACCGACCCTGCGTTCTGCGTGCCGCTGACCACCTCCTCGCCGTCGATCGACACATGCACGTTGCCGGTCACCGAGCCGCTCAGGCGCACATCCACAGCCCAGTCGCCACTCATCACGGCGGCATCCGCCCAGTATGGGAGCGACACGCCTATGTTCACGGCGGTCACCTCGTAGGCCAGCGTCTGCTTCCGCACGCCATAGCCGTTGTCAACTTCAATATAAAATCGGTTGGTTCCCTCACTCAGGAAACGCCCCACATCGATGCTGTAAGTATTGCCATCATACACGTCAAGGGTCTCAACCTCCACGTCATTGACAAGCAGCCGCGCCGTGCAGCGCGTGGTCACGCTGATCTGCTCGTCGCCGTTCTGGTACTTGTTGCTCACGCCCAGCGACACAGGGAATGAGGTGCCGAGCGCGATTCTGTAGGGGGCCATTCCGGCCACCGTGGTCGTGAGGTTGAGCAGGTAGTTGCTTTCGCTCACCACCAGGTCAATCATGCCGTTGGCATCGGGCACAAAGGTGCTGCCGTTAAGACGCACGCTCTTCACACCGCCCTGGTTGCCGATTATTGCGGCAATCATGCGGTTCCACTCTTCGGCGGCGACTCGTCCTTGAGGGGTCTTGCCCTCGTTCTCGACCTTGCCGGTCAGATCTGAGATGTCTATAGCCATTGCTCTGTTGTTTTAATGCGGTTATAATGTCGTTAAAAGATGATTGGGAAAGTCAGCGGGAAGCCTTTGATCAGCGGCGTGCCCGCCCTGCTCGCAATAGTAAACAGACCCAGGTTCAGGCTCTGGATCTCACCGTCGTCGATGCACACATACCACACCCTCGTGTCCCATGAGCCCAGTGCCAGGTACTCGGCGGTGCTCATCGGGCGCACATTGTTCAGCGTGGTCAATGCCGCGCTGATTTGCTGCTTGGTCTCCTCGGGCATGCCGTTAAGGCGGTCAACTATCTCGTTGATCTTCTCGGGCAGCAGGTTCCACTCAGTCGCGGTCACCCGTTCGCCGGTCTGTTTCTCGGCGATATACAAGTGGTCTATATTCTGGTTCTCGTTCTGTGCCATGTCGCTATGATAGTTTGAAAGGTAAGGTATAGGTGAAGCACTCGTCGGTCACGGGACCAATCATCGTCAGCGCATGGGCGACAACCTCGGGCAGGTACTTGCTGTAGGCTCCGTCCTGCACGGCACTGCCGCCCACCACTCGCACACGCACCGAGCCACCACTATTGCGGTTGTCTGCACTCAGCCTTATCTTGATGTTCTTTACACTCATTTCTCAACTTCTATGTTTTGCCAGAATTGTGTCACTTGCGCAGTAAGGCAGCCATTCGTGAATGCCCAGTATATCTGCCAATATATTGGGTATTTCATGGTCATCACTGCCGCTGTTTCATCCAACGACCAGTCGAAAGCATCTATCTCTGCTTGCGTAAGACCATAGTTTTGACGCAACTCATCCTTGGCTTCGTCGATTGTGCCGAATTTCTCCACATTGTCGAATGTAGTTATCCTGCTGGCAACAGGTCGATAAAGCCCGTTCACAAGTTGGGTCGTGTCAAGCTCTCCGTTGTCGACAATGCTCTGGCTAATGAAATACAAGCCGTTCGCGGCAGATGCGAGGCTGGCATCATGGTTGCTGTAAGAACCGCCGGATATTACGCCGTTGATGCTTTTCGCTTGATAGCGGTATATATTGACTGCGTTTGTCGTGGTCTCACTATGGTCTCCGTCTGCCGTTGTGTCAAGTGAAATGAACACCACACTACGTGAGTCAAACCGCTCTTCGGTCACATTGTTCCAGTTCATGCCATTAGGGCCAAGGTCATAGAGCATCTGCCCATTGTTGTTGAAATACTTGAGCACAGCATAGCCATTGGCATCAACACCGAACTGAATGTTGCGCTGGCCGCCCTGACCGTAAACGTCCATCGTACTGCCGGCTATCACGACACGAGCCTGTCCTTCGGTAGGACGGGTCTCAAGCCTTTTGACCACAAGGTCATCACTCACCTCGGTAGTAGCGGCACTAAGCAGGATTTTGTCATCCTCGCCGTTAATGTAGATGCCAATCTTGCGCAAGCCGGCAAGGACGTTAGTATTGATAACCTCAAGGGCGATGCTGTTGGCGGTCTGCGTAATCTTGCTCGTGGTCATCTCCTGCACCGGTTCCCAGTCCCACACGCTGAATGACGCCCCGCTTGCCTTTGCGGTCTTGCAACGCACAATGTCGTTGTTGAAGATCTCGCCACCGCTATAGGCTTTGCCGGTGACGGTGTCATACCATTGCGTTTGTATGCTGTCATTGCCAGTGTCAACAATGGCGGGATAGGTGGCGTTCACCCACAGGTCGCCCACGTCATAAGGGGCGTGAGGCTGGCTCACAAACACCCTGCGCTTGCCATCAGCGGTGTCCTGGGCGCGGGCGGCGGCCTCAAGCGAGGCAAGCACATCGCGGTCGGTCAGCTCGTTCCAGCACCAGGCATTCTCCACCTGTTGCCACATCCATGCTCTGCCTCCTCCGCTCGACAATGCGCCGCGATTGTAGTAGAGGTCGCCTTCATGCAGCGCCTTGGTCTCAGCGTCAACCCAATCCACAGCGGGTGCGTTCTGCAGCGTGGGAGCAACGTCACCGAACCACATCTCTATCATCTGGTCTGCCTGGTCCTGGGCTGCGGTAACCATGCCCTCAAGGCTGCTCACCAGTTCATCAAGGCGCACCCTGTTGCCGTTGCGGTCGGTCACAGTGAGCCAGGAACCGTGAGGACTCAACTGGGCCTCGGCGGTGGGCAGCGTGAAACTGTTGATGCCGGTATATATGCGCACATAGGGGTTGCCGGTGCCGGCACCGGCTATCACGATGGCATTCTGGCGGCTGCTGTCACTCACGTTGCCCATCAGCACCACATGGTCGCCGGCTTCGGGCCAGTCGCTGTCACTGGCATACTCGCCGGGCAGGTTGCCCAGCGAGACCCAGTCGTCACCCACCGCCACCACCTTGCGCCAGTAGTATTTGTTCTGTGTGTTCTTGCTCTGACGGTAGTGAAAGGTCTGGCAACGTGCCAAGTCGCCCACCTCAAAGGTGCGCACCACCTGATTGCCGGCGGCATCTTCGCGGTTGAAGTAGCACTTATACCAGGGAACAACGCTCACGCCGTCCACAAGCACACCTTCTCCTGGCTCCACACGGCTCACGACCATCGATGCGGCACTGGCAACAATCACACCGCCCACATGGCTCATCTTCTGGATCTCCAGTTCCACGGCACTCAACTTCTGCCGCACATGCAACTGGTCAACCTCCAGCTGCCAGTTGCCATCAGCGTCTTTCGTGAGACCGAAGCCGGTACCGCCGGCCTCATAGTCGCCGCTGTCGATGCCCTCGGTGAGGTGTAGCCTGGCTTGTGCCGTGTCTTCTACGTCCTTGCGCAGGAATTTGTCCCACGCATCGCTGTCGGCACTCAACGACTTGGCCTCATCGGCCACGCCGGCCTCGTCGGCATAGCCGGCCTTGACCTTGCCCTGCTCGCTCTCATCGGCATCCTCGGCTTTCTGGCGCAGCAGCAGGTAGCCATCCACTTCGCTCAGCGAGTCAAGCAGGGGCTTGTTGGCATGGCTGTGCGCTTGGGCCGCAAGTTCGGCACTCTCTGTTGCGCTGCTCTCACTTTGGCCGCCAACGGTCACACTGCCGCCACCGCCGGAACCGGACGCTCCCTGACGGCGTTTGCTTCTCGGCTGGGCGGTGCGCTCAACGGTGGTTACTGTATATTGTTTCTTGCTCATAATCTTATCTTGTTAGTTGGTTTCCCACTCAATGCCCTCGTAGTTGTCCTCGCTCACCTCACACAGCAGCACCTCGCTCTTGTCTTCCACAAGGGTCTGAACCTCGCTCAGCACCATGTAGCGGCCCGCGCTGGTGGCATCTGTCAAGGCTCTCATCTCATGCAGCAGACGCACGCTACCGCCCAATGTCTGGTGACGGCTCCCGTACTGGCTGTAGGCGGTACCTATCAGCAGACGCTCCACGCGGTCGTTCACTCCGGCACGACCCAGCGTGCGCACAGGCGAAGCATTGCTGTCAAGCAGCACACCCTTGCAGTTGGGCAGGAAGCGGCGGGTGCCGGTGGTGCCCACGCTGGTGTCTATCTCGAGGGTTTCCTGAGCGGCACGCAGCAGCCATGCGCTGTCCTCCACATCGTTCTGCTCGGTCTTGGTGCCGTCGGCTTTCACAATCTCGATGGTCGGGGCTTTATACATCAGCCACCGCAGACGCGAGTAGATGTCTTTCTCCTCGCGTTTGTAGTCAAACTGATAGAGACCGCGACCGACCTCCAGTTCAAGCCAGCCGGCTACCGGGGGCAGTTTGATATACTCGCCCTCGCCCATGGCGGTGAAGCGTTTGGGCAGTCCGCCTCGGTAGTAGCCGATAATCGGGCGGTTCTTTTTCCATCCGCCCAGGCCGCTCGCACTCTTGCGGTCTTCTTGGTCATAGTAGCACAGCCACATGCAGCCCCACGTGCCGTCGCCTGCAACCCAGCCGCTGTTCTGCGCGGTGTGTTCCCAGCCGTTGCCCTCCTGCACGCCGTTGTTCTCATAATGGTACAGCACGTTGCCGTTGGCATCGCGCAAGCGGAGCATCACGGGCACGTAGGCGAAGTTCACCCAGTCTTTCAGGCGCTGCCAATTGCCCTCCTCGTTCTCGTTTGCCTCGTACTCAAAGGGGTTGTACCTCACATCGGCAAGCACGCTCAGAGTCACCTTCAACTGGTGGTAAATGTTGTTCCCTTGACCTACCCACACTCTGCCGCTGGTGATGATCGGCACGGCCACGCACTGGCCGTTCTGCATCGCCCTGGGCATGCTGTCGTTGCAGTGCAGTTGGTTGTAACTGTATGCGCTGCTGCCGCCACGGTAGGCCCACAGGATGCCGGCTTCGTCGCTGCCGCTCCACACGCTGTCTATCCTGTACCACTTGGCGCCGTTCTGCAGGGTCAGCCCCAACCCGTCCTGGTCGCCATAGCATATCGTGAAGCCGTCGGCGGCCTCTGCCCAGTTGTTGCCGGTCTTGATCATCGTGCCCGAACTGTGCCCTTTCAGCACATCGTCATGGTCAACATTGCCGTCGATTAACTTGGCATCACCATAGGGCGAGAAGGTCACCTTCATGTTGTTATACACCTTATCGACACCCAGCACGCCGTCATCGGCAAGCCACTCAACCTGCTGGGTGGGTACAGTCGTGGCCAGTGTGTGCAGATCCTGGAGCCACAGCCTTCCGGCTTTCTGGGTGATGCGCAAGGCAAGAGGTTGCAGCACAGCCTCGAGCACCTCGCGCAGGGTCATGGCCTCACCGTCTTCGTCATAGAAGTTGGCGGCATTGACATGAAGGGTGGAGAGGTCAATCGGACTGTCGCCGCTGCCGCTGCTGTAGGAGCACAGCGAGTGCTGCAGCTGCAAACCGCTCACGTTCACACCGCTCTCACTGATGCAGTGGTCTATAATGCCGCGCACGCTCCACAGGCCCTCGCCGCTCCATTTCAAGCGGTCAAGCACAGCGAGGTCGCTGAAGGTCACGGCAACCTCATAGTCGCTCACCCAGGTGTAAGGCTCCTCATAGAGCTCGGTGTCAAGCACACCGCTCCAGTACAACGAACCGTTGCGGTACACGTCACAACGCACTGTGCCCACCTCCACCTGCCACAGCCACAGGAACTCCCTGTCGCTCTCGCTCAGTAGGGTCAGCGTCAAACTGCTGCCGGCAACAGGGTCGAGTTTGCCTACCTCACCCCATTCTATCACCGCGGCACCCTCACGAAGCAGGGCCACGTCGCGGCGTTTGTCAAGGGCTCCGGCTAGGCTACTCTTCACATGGATGTCCCACACGGTCTCGCGCTCGCTCCTGATCCTGGCGCTGTATATCGTTTGCATTGCTTTTGCCATGGTCTCTCTGTTTTGTTGTTATTTGGTACGGGCTTGATGGGTGGTCTCTTTTTTCAAAATGCCCACCAGGGTGCGCCCTTCTATCTTGAACACAACACGGCCACCGCCCAAGCCGCCCACGTCGGCAAGCATCCCTTTCAACTTGCTCAGCGGGGCAACGACCTCGGGGTTGTTGCTCGCGCCGGCATACTCGCCGAACAAACCCAGCGTCGGACCGTAGGCCAGACCGCCGTCGGCAAACTTCGGCAAGGCGAAAAGCAGACCAAGCATCGTGGCCACCATGCCGGCACCGATGGCGATACCTACCCATGGTATGCTTGCGTGGGCTTTCATGGTCTCAGCGGCTGCGGCGGCAACAGCACTATTGGCTTCAACGATGTTGGCTTCGGCGACACTGGTGGTAGCACCCACCTCCATGGCCGCACCTTCTGTGACAGTTGCTGCCTCAACAGCCTTAGCGGCTGTGTGGCCTTGCGTTGCCATGGTCAGCATCTGGATTATCTCGATAATGCCAGAAAAGGAGTCATACAACTGCAGCACACCGTCTATAACAGCCGTCACTTTCTGCCAGGCATCGCCGTTGCCTTTCAATGCGTCGGTGATGCCCTCAACGCTGTCGCCCACGCCTTTCAGGCTCGACCAGCCTTTCTTCACCGTGTCCATTGACTTCACGCACTCCTTGCGCCACTTCTCATATATCTTGATCAGTTCCTCGATGTCCTTGCGTTGCGCACCTGTCACGGGGTTCTCGGTGTCGCTCAACATCATCTGTAGGTCACGGATCTTCTCCGTCAAAGCGTCGAAGCCCATGCCGCTAACCTTCACACGATACTCGCGACCGCTCAAAGCATTCGTCGCATTGGCTTCGCGCAACTGTTCCTGCAGGTCAGTTCCTCGCAGCATAGCGGCACGCTTGCGCTCTAATGCCGCAATCGTCTTGCCTATATTGTCAACCTCCTCGCCGGTGGCTTTCTTTTGCTTGGTCTGATAGTAGGTGATGGCTTCATCAAGTTTCTCCATCGTATCAAGCGTGGCAATCTCGCCTGGCTTCTTCAACTCGGCAAGAGCCTCATCCCAAGTCTGGCGTAACTCATTCAGCGCATTGATGCGTTGCTGTATGCTGGCACGGTCTTTCTCACTCGAGGTGTTGAGCAGGTCAGTATAATAGGCGAGTTCCTTGTCAAGTTGCTCGTAGGTTGCAATCTCTTTTATGGCCAACTCCTTGTGGCCAGAACGCTCCAAGGTTTTACGCAATCTTTCCAGCCTCTCAATCTCGGCATCTATTCCGCCTATCGTCTCGGCGGTGGCACGTTTGCGTAGGCTCTGCTGGTAGGTGATCTCAGCGTCGATGTCCTCCAATGATTTGAGTTGGGCGGGACGCTGCATCTCGGCACGTTGCTGTTCCAGTTTGTCAATCTCTGCATCAATGCCAGCGATATTCTCCTTGTTGGCTTGCTTGCGCAGGGCCTGCTGATAAGCGAGTGCATCATCAATATCCTGAATGGTCTTTAATTCCTCAGGTACCATCGCTTTCTTCTGCAGGGTCTCTATCAGGTCGAGTTCGGCACGGTAAGCGACAATCTTCTTGGCTATCTCTGCACGCTCGGTCTCGCTGGCATCGACATACTCGTTCTGCGCATCACTGATGAGCTTGTTGAGTTCCTGCTGGCGCGTTTTCTCCTTATCGGTGTTGGTGGTGTTTTTGTTCTTATCGCCCTTGGAGCTACCGCCTGATCCTACGCCGCCACCTGTCGGCGGAGCCGGACGATTAGGGTTGCCCATGACTGGCATCTTAATGTTGCCACTCTCCTTAACAAGGGCTTGCATCTGACCTTTGAGGTTGTTAATGCGCTTGATATTGGCGTTATATGCCTCTTGGGCCTTCTGTTGGTCTGATTTATCGTACACCGTTTTAGAACCAGGATACCACTTGCCATCAGCATCGGTGTAACCATTATCCCAATCAACCTCTGTGTGGCTTTTTCTGGTGGTGCTATAATACCGCGTGGAGCCATCCTCATTATGGGTGATGTCATAGTTTGCCTGCTCAGCTTGTGCAATCTGATTGGCGAGCATTCGGGTGCGAGCCTCGATGATCATCTGCTTGCAGTAAGCCTCACTGTTGGCGACAAGAGCCTTGTACCAATCGGCAACACTGGAGAAATAGCCCATGGTTGCGCCATAGGTGTTGTTCAGTTCATCGACAATCTTCTTCTCGTCGGCTTTAGAACCTTTGAAGTCCTTGGTCTTGGCTATATTCATCTCCAGTTCTGCGCGGAGGTTCTCGAGGGTCTTCTTCTCTTGATCGCGCATTTGGTCGGCGGCCTCACTCTCACGCTTGGCTCGTTCCTCGGCATCTATGAGACTGCGGGTCTTGTCATCCAGTTCGTCCGTCTCATCGCCAAGGCTGGAGAATAACGCCACCAAGCCGGTGATAACTGCCGAGAGTCCCATGGTGAGGGCGGCATAGAGTGCTATGGTGGCCACGGTCAACGCTGTGGTAGATACGGTAGCGGAACCTGTGGCAGCGGTCAGCATGTTACGGGCAACGGTGGAGATGCGCTCATGCAGGGTTGCCAAGGCGGTAGCCGCTGCACCTGAACGTTGAGCCACTGCAAAGGATCTAATAGCTGCCGTCGCGGTTCCGAGGGCTTTGCCAAGCAACATGATGCCGGTTATTGCCTGCCCACCGATGGCTATAAATGTAAGGTACGGCTGTATGGTGCTGGCAATACTACCCGCCCAGTCAAACATCGTGCTGAGCTGGTTACGCAGCATCTGGGTGACGCTCTCACCACTGCCAGCCATATTCTCGAAGGCTTGCTCAATGGTGCCCTCGCTGCCAGCCATCGCGTCAACGTTCTCGCTGAACTTGCTGGCGAGCTCACCGGTCAACGGGGTGAGAGCACGCAACGACTCAGCACTACCGAACAACTTGCCGTATATTTCCTCCTTGAGCATGTTGTGAGCACTGGCATACTTGGTGATGTCGGCATCCAACTGGGTCAAGAAGTTGCGCATACCACCTTGTGCACGGATGGCGGCTGCATCAAACTGGATGCCCATCTCCTGCGCCATCTTGGTCGCTTCACTCGATGGTTTGACAAGAGCAGTGAAAACAGCGGCAAGTTGGGTGCTGACTTCGGCGGTGTTACCAGACACACCGGTAAGGGTTGCAAAAGTGGCCATCAATTCATCGATACTCACGCCAAGCGTGGCAGCGTTACCGCTCACACGAGGCAAGGCATCCGCCAACTGCTCGAAACTGGTCACACCGTTCTTGGCGGTCATCTGTATCTTATCCTGAATCTCTCCTGCTTTATCCCACTCGAGTCCGTAGTTCTTGATGATTGTGCTGGTGACGGTAACAGTCTGACCAAGGTCGGCGATACCACCCACACTGGCTTTAGCACTCTGCTCAAGAAATGCTATCCAGTTATTTTCAGGGACTCCGTTACTGATGACCTGGTACAAACCGGCAGACAACTCCTCTTTGGTCTTGGGTATCTCATTGCCAAGTGCGGCAACCTGGTCTTTAAGTTTGCCCAAGTCCTCAGCATTCTTGCCGGCCATCGTGTTCACGGCTCGCATTCCTTTGTCAAATGAGTTCCAGTCATCGGCAAGGCCATTTACGGACGAGCATAGACGATCGACCACATTGGTAAGCGCATCAACCATCATGCTGGTAGATGCCAATGAGGTCATCTTCTCCGCGCTCAGCTTCGCCTCTTTGCCAACCTCAACAAGCGCGTCACGAAGTTCACCTGTACTTACAGTCACATCATGAAGCACCTTCTGACCATTGGTTTCAAGTTCAATCTTGAATTTTACCGTCTTGTCCATTTTGTCATTTCAATTAAACTTTGTATATTTGCACCAGTCAAAACAATGTAAAGCATTATCGACATGGGTCCATATATTGCCATATTATGTATGATTGTTGGCGGTATCCTTGGCTATTTCATTTTCAAAGGCCAATGGGATGAGGCTGAACACGGGAAACGTCACGGCAAAGAGCACCGTTAACCGATGCCGTATCGCCTCTTTGCTGCCTCATAACGCGCACGCTGCTCCTCGGCACTCAACTGCCGCTCGGGCGGCGTTTCTTGTTTCTGCTCCCATGGGAACACGCACACGTCCTCTGCCTTGAGTTGCTTCTTGCTCCACGGCTGCAGCACACACAACGCCAGCCAACGGCTACGCTCCCACTCGCCGCGCTCGACAGCCTCCGCACGCTTTCGCCACTGTTCGGCAACCTGCCAAAACTCAGCCGGGGTGCACCGGGCAAAGTCATCAATGCTCATCCCGATGCACCCCAGCGCAAGTCCTAACAGTTCCTCGATGTCGGCTACTTCGCCGCCTTCTTCACCGTTTTTTTTTCAGCGCCCGATGCCATGCTGGCATAGAAGGAGTTCATCTCCTGGGCATCCAGCGAGTCGGCAAACTCCTCAAGAGTCAACCCGAACTCCACGCCGTCGGCCTTGCACGCGCTCAGCACGCACAGGTACAGCAGCGTCAGCAGTTCCTCCACGTCGCCCTCGTTCAGGGTACTCACATCATGGCCGGTCTCGCGCTTGAAGCGGAGCAGCGCACCCATGGTCACGCGGCACGGATATTCCTTGCCTCCTATGATGATCTTGGTCTTCATCGTCATTAACCGTTATTGCCAGCGGGCACATGAGGCGTGATGGCTCCACTATTCTCGAGCGTGATGCTGTACTTCTCGTCGTCGCCGGCCTGGCCGTCGTTCTCCAGTGAGGTGATGACATAGTCGCCCTCGTAATACTTGGTGTTCTCCTCGCCGCGGTACGCGTAGCGGGCCTTGACGGGCTTGGCGGCAAGCCAGGCCTCTTTCAGGGTGGGCAAGCCCACCTTCTGCGCTGCATCGTCACCATCGTACACAAAGCCGTCGGCCTGGATGCTCTCGGCAAGGCTCTTGATATATTTCTCTTTCCACTTGCCGCTTGACGCTTCTTTGGTCACGCGCTCGCCAGTCTCGCTCGAGTCGCTGATCTTGCAACCGGTAGAGTGGCCAAAGGGCCAGAACGTCTCGTCAATGACAAAGCCCAAAATCAGGTCGGTTCCATCTCTGTATGCCATAATTATTTACTGTTTTATTCGTTTAACAAATTTGATTATCGCTTTGATGCGGCCCAGCAACAGGCCGATTATAATACCGGTGAAAAGCCATTTTAACGCCGTTTTAATGCCGTTGGGAGGCTTCTCTTTCACTTCCTCGCTCTGCTCGGCATAAAGCCGGTAGCCGGCATCGGCCAGTGCGTCAATCGCTCGCTGCTGGGTCGCAATGGTCTGCTCATAACGCTCGCACTGCAGCTGAAGGCTGTCACACGTGGCCTCCACGACTATCACCTCTGGCTTGCCGTCGGTGGCAGCCCTGCGCTGCACGTTCACGTTGGCTTGACCGCTGCGGCCCGTCCAACTCGCGCCCTCGGGCAACCGCAGGAGGCTGTCCTTCACTATCGTCACCGTCACCTTGCTCTCGGGAACGGTCACGGCTTGCTGACGCACCACGGTCACCTCCCTTGTGCTGTCCATCACCGTGCGTTCCACCTTTTGGCGGGTCTCTACGGTCTGGCTTGCGCTCTGGGCCTTTTTGCTGGTACTGCATGCGCCTAAGCACAGGGCAGTTATCACTATACTTGCAACTGTTGGCATCGTCAATCGCCTTGCGAAGACGCGCCATTTCGCGCTTGGTCGCGCCGAGGTCTCTGCGGGTCGCATCTAATTCTTGTCTTAATGGTTCAACAATATTCTTCACCAATATGCTCGTGGCCTGCTCGGTGTTGGTGATGTTCACCGTGTTGGCCTCAGCCTTGGCTTTCTCGGCCTCGGCCTTGGCCTTGCGCATGGTACTGCGCAGGGTCACGATGGCGATGATGGTGGCGGCAAGACCGCCCCCAAGAATGACATTCAACACTTCGCTCCAGTCCATCGTTTATCGGTTTTAATTAGTTTCACTTCTGGTCGATGCCAATCTCTTTGAGCCACTTTGGCACATCGAAACTCGGGCACGCCTTGTTGGCCACCTGGTAGTGACCGATGATCTTCACTCGCGGGAACTTCTTGTGGAAGTCCAGCACATACTTCTTGAGGGCCTCCTTTTGGGCTGCGGTGCGGGTGTCCTTGGCTTTCTTCCTGTTGTTGGCATCCACACCACCCACATACACCACATGGCGGCTCACCGCATTGTAGCCCTTGGCTCCGTTGGTAATCTCCCATGGGTCAACCCAGGCATCCTCGTTGTTGTTCACCAGACGCTCAACCTTGCCGTCAAGGTGAATCATGTCGGTGTAACCTACCTGCTTCCACCCCCGCCCCTTGGGCTCGGGGTCAGTGTGCCAGTGACGGATCTCGCTGGCACTGACCTCGCGCCCTTCGGAAGTGGCGGTGCAATGAAGCACAAGGTATAGCAACTGTTTACGTGGCATGATTAGGAGGCTTGGTAACCGCTGCGCATCACCACACCGGCATCGGCCTTCTTGGGCATGCAGATGAAGTAGTGGCGGAAGTTAATCTTATTACGCTGGTACTCGGGATCGGTCGAGGCCTCGCTGTAGTACATCTTGGTCGAGCCGGTGCACTTGAACACACGGGGCGCGTAGAAGGCAAACGAGCACTGGAACTCGCCGGCACTGGCGGCGGCACCCACATCTTTCTTTTTGCCTGCGGTGGTGTACAGCGGGTTGTTGGCAAACTCGTAGATGTCGAAGCCGAACAGACGGCCAACAGTCCCGTCGGCACGGTTGATGTTGTACTGCTCCTTAAAGGTCTGGCTGGTCTCCAGCAGGTCGTTCACATGGTCGGTACTCAGCACCAGGCGGCGGTTCTGCGAGGGCACCTTCAACTTGTCGAGCGAGCGTTTCATGTTGATGACATCCTGGACGGTGAGTTTCAGACGACCAGTGTCGGCATCACGCTCGCCAGTGGTCACGAGCACGGGAGTTGTCGCACTGTTCTGGGTGGCACACAGCGCATGGGCGGCCTTGGCAAACTTGGCATCATTGATGGCGTTGCCGTGACTCTCCTTGACACGGGCCATCTTGTCATAACTCAGGGCATATAACTCATCGTCGGTGATGGGGGTCACCTTGCTCTGGAACTTGTCGAGGCTGATGGTGATGTCAGTGTCGTTGAGTGCCTGCAAGGGGATGGGATAGGTGGTATTGTTAACCAGCACATCGGGGTCAACGCCCACATCAACGAGATGGATAACATCGTTCTCGGCAAGCGACGAGGCATCGGGGATGCCGTCAAGGAAGGTGGCCTCGAGGCCACGGCGCAGGTACTTGACCAACTCACCGGTCCACACCTCGGTCAGCACGCCGGCACGCAAGGATCCTGCGGGAGCCATATTGAACAGGCCGCACACTGCGGCAACACCATTGGCGCCAATCGCGCCGGTCATGGGATCGATGCCCACGGCACCGCCCATGGTGGCTCCCATCACGGCATTGAACACCAATGCACTCAGGAGCGTGAAAATCATTTTCAACTTCATGTTTCAATATTCTTAAATGGTTTGTAACTTAGTCCTCAATCTCACATTCGTAGCCGTACTCGGCCTTGAACAGGCGCTTGTACTCATCGGGCTGGCTCTTGCGCAGCTCCATGATCTTGTCGCTGGGCACATCGCTCAGTTTCTGCCAGGTCTGTCCCTGGGGTGCTGCACCCTGGTGTCCTACCACCTGGCTCAACTTCACCTGGGCACTCATGGCATCAAAGGTGGCGTTCAGGCTCTCGATGCCGACCTTTTTACCGAGCTCAATAAAATGGGCCTTCTTGTCGGCGCTGATCTTCTTCTCGGCGATGGCACCTTCCACAGCGGTCTCAATGCGCGACAACTGCAGCGCGTCATTCTCCTTGGCCAGTGTCTCGCGCTCGGCGGCATCGGCCTTCAACTTGGCGACCTTGGCCTTGATGGCCTCCTCGCTCGCGTCTGCCGGCAGACCCAGCAGCAGGGCAAATTCTTCTTTGTTCATCTTTTTCTCTTGGTTTTTATTATGGTTCAACTTCGGCAGGGGGCTTTCGCCGTCCTTGCCCATCTCTAATCGCTTGCCGTCTCGCATCAGCACAATGGCATCATCGTTTGCACCAATGTCAACGACACTGACCTCAAACAGTTTGCTCCTGGTGATGGTCGGGCTTGTCTGTCCCTCAACGAGGTGCTTCTTGTCCTCGCTCAGTTCGAGCACGTCGATGCCCACGCTCACCATCTTCAAGGAGCCGAACTCCCATTGCTTTTTGCAGCGCTGGCTCAACTCGCTGGCCTCGTCAAACATCAGCTCGCCGGTCACTTCGTCACCCTCGACTTTCAGGTCTTTCACATAGCCGATGACCTGGCCGCGCTCGTGCATGTAGAGCAGCACCGGGTTCCGCTCATACTGCGACACGTCCATACCGGCGGTCAGCACGCGGGTGCCGTAGCTGTTCAACCGCTCGTTGGTGATTCTTACTCTCTTGTTTTTCGCCATTGTCTTTGTGTTCTTTGTCGCGATTGCATCGCGACTGTATGATTAAAATGCACCGCAAAATTGGGTGTTTCAAACCAACCGAACAAATAAGTGTGAAACGCTTGCACACTTCTATGAAACCGCTTCACACTTCTTTTGCAGTCGCCCCCATTTTGCCCAATTTTGCACCGTGTTTTAAGACATTTTATTAACGCTAACGACTTTCGCGAAATGAATAAGGCAGAATTAGAAAACAAGAAGGCACTGGGGCGAACCCTGTTCCTCTCAGGCATGGAACTGACCGAAATTGCCGAGCGCATATCGGTCAGCCGTCAGACGGTCTCGAAGTGGGCCAATGGCGAGGGATGGAAGGAGGCACGCGCCGCCAAGAACATCACACGTCCGGAACTGGTGAACAAATTGCTCCTGACGATTGACAAGCTCATCACCTCGGTCAACGAGTCCGATGACCCGACACTCATTGCCGGTCTGGGCGACCGTCTGGCCAAACTCTCATCGGTCATCGAGAAACTCGACAAGAAGGCCAACGTCGTTGACGCCATCGAGGTATTCATGGCTTTCAACCGATGGATACAAGACCAGGCTTGCTATGATCCGGAGATAACGCCGGAACTCATCAAGGCCATCAACAAGTACCAGAACTTGTTCCTCAAGGACAAGATGACCAGCATGACCACCGCCAACGAGCTCTAAACCATGGCAGCCATCACCGAGATAAAACGGGCTCAGGAACGCTGGGAGGAACACTGCCGCCAAATCCAGAGCATGACCGACACGGCAAGCCTGGTACGCGAGGACGCCACACAGAAGGAGCAGCGCATTCGCCGCCTCCTGCGTGACTATGCGGCGTTCTGCGAGTATTACTTCCCGCACTTCCTCATCCTCCGGGACAAGTCCACAGGTAAGGCGATACGTACCATCCACAACGCGCCATTCCACAATCAGGCGGCACGCAAGGTGAAAAGCACGCCGAACCTCAAGGCGGTCTTCATGTGGCCGCGTGGACACGCCAAGTCAACCCATTTCGACATTTTCATGCCATTATGGCTCATGTTCCAGCCGCAACGGCTCATCAACTTCATGATGATTGTCGGCAAGTCCGAGGACAGCGCCGACCGGCTCCTGGGTGACATTCAGGCGGAGCTCCAGTACAACAAGCGCATCATCACCGACTTCGGCGAGCAGATGTCGCTCGGCAACTGGATGGAGGGAGAGTTCTCGACAAAGCAGGGCGTGAAGTTCCTGGCTGTGGGTAGAGGTCAGTCGCCGCGAGGCCTGCGCGAGCGTGAGGCACGACCCGACTACATCGTGATTGATGACCTGGACGACGACGAACTGTGCCGCAACGAGCGCCGTGTCCGCGAACTCACCCAGTGGGTCAAGGAGGCTCTTTTCGGAGCTCTTGACGTGGGCCGTGGCCGCTTCATCATGGTGGGCAACCTCATCAGCAAGACTTCTGTACTGGCCAACATCGCCGCCACACGTGGGGTGCATGTCTCAAAGATCTGCGCCGTCGATGCCAAGGGCAATCCGGTGTGGAAGGAGAAATGGACCAAGCAGGAGGCACAGGAGTATGCCGACTTCGTGGGCTACCGCGCCTGGCAGAAGGAGATGATGCACAACCCCATCAGCACAGGGGGCATCTTCAAGCATGAGTGGATTAGATATAAAAAGGTGGCGCCGCTGCGCAAGTATGAGCAACTCATCTGCTACACCGACCCATCGTTCAAATCGACCACTGCCAACGACTACAAGGCGTGCCGCCTGTGGGGCAAACTCGGCAATGAACTTCATCTGATTGACACCTACGTCCGGCAGGACACGGTCTCGGGAATGGTGCGGTGGCTCTATGACCTGCACGAGCGCATCACCGAGGCGGGAGCGGCGGCATTGTTCTACATGGAGGCGAACTTCATGCAGGACATCATCCTTGACGAGTTCACCACCGAGGGCGAGATACGCGGCTACCAGTTGCCCATCATGCCCGACACGCGCAAGAAACCGGAAAAGGTGCAACGCATCGAGGCGGTCAGCCCGCTATGGGAGCGAGGCTTCGTGTTCTATAACGAGGCACTCAAGGACAGCCCCGACATGCAGGTGGGCATTGAGCAGACACTGGCACTGGAACGGGGCAGCCGGGTCCATGACGATGCGCCTGATGCCGACGAGGGGGCCATCTGGTTCCTCCAGCGAAACACAAGACAACAGATTTATCAACCCAGGCTGACTCCGCGCAGCCACATTTCTAAAAACTCCTGGTAATATGTTCAATCTCATCAAGCGACTCATATTCGCATTCAAGTACAAGAGGGCGGTGAAGCGGGCCGACTACTTCCGTCACATCACCCACCGCAAGCACATGGTCATCCTCCTGGACGGCAGACTGCACGTCATCGCCAAGCAGGACATCAAAACCTTCATCCGCAAACGCCTCCTCAAGAAAGGGACCACCGTTGCCGATGTCGAGAAGATTGCACTTTACACAACCATTTAACAACGACTCGCCATGTTTATAACCGATGAAGACTACCGCGTGGTCATCGGCGAAAATGCGCTGAAGACCATCTCACAGGTGAGCGAGACCAACCGCCGGCAGGCCGAGGATGAGGCCGCCGAGGAAATCGCTTCTTACCTGCGACCGAAATATGACGCCGTGGCCATCTTCAACGCCACCGGCGAGCAGCGCAACTCCTACATTGTGATGATTGCCTGCGACATCGCGCTCTACCACCTCTCGGCATCGCTGCCGCAGAAGATGGGTACCGAGGTGCGCAAGGAGCGGTACGACCGCGCCATCAAGTGGCTCGAGGGGGTGCAGGCAGGCAAGATTGTGCCCGACCTGCCTCTGGCCACCGACGAGGAAACTGGCGACACGCTCCAGGGTTTCTCCTTTCATAGCGAACCGAAACTGAATAATAACTGGTAACATCATGGGACTTTTTCAAGACTTCATAGACCGCCTCAGCGGCAAGTATGTGCTGCACACGCCGCACGGTGATTTTAACCTGGCACGCAACTCCGACCGCAAGAAGCTGCGCAAGATCATGGTGGACATCCAGCGCACCACCGACAGCCTCACGCGCCAGGATCTGGGCGACTGGCGCAGGGCCTGGCAGATGGCCATCAATGTGGACAGCCCCGACCGACTGCGCCTCTATCAGGTGTACCGCGACGTGGAGATTGACGCGCACCTCTCGGGCTGCGTAGAGCAGCGCAAGGGCTTCGTACTCTCGCGCTCGTTCAAACTGGTCACACCCGACGGCGACGAGAACGAGGAGGCAATGGACTACTTCGACCAGGCCTGGTTCAAGCAGCTCATGCGCTACGCGCTCGACAGCATCTATTGGGGACACTCACTCATCGAACTGGGCGATGTCATCAGCACCGAAAACGGACTGCTCACGCTCGACGGGGTGACACTCATCGACCGCCGACATGTCATTCCGGAATACCACCGTGTGGTCCGCAACATGGGCGATGACTGGAAGTCGGGCATCGACTACCACGAGGCACCGTTTGCCAACCAGGTCATCGAAGCCGGACAGCCCACCGACCTCGGACTCTACCTCAAGGCGGCACAGCAGACCATACCCAAGAAAAACGCCATGGGCTTCTGGGACACGTTCACCGAGATCTTTGGCATGCCCATGCGCATCGCCAAGACCACCTCACGCGACGAGAAGGACATCAGCCGGCTCCAGAAGGTGCTCGACCTCATGGGCAGCACTCAGTCGGGAGTGATGCCTGAAGGGACAGAGATTGAAATTGTGGAGTCGTCCAAGGGCGACGCCTTCAATGTCTATGACCGACGCATTGACCGCGCCAACTCTGAACTGTCGAAACTCATCATCGGCCAGACCATGACCATCGAGGACGGCTCAAGCCTCAGCCAGTCCGAAACGCACCTCAAAGTGTTCGAGAACCTGGTGGAGGCAGACTGCGACCTGATCCGTGACCTGGTGAACTCACAACTCATCCCGCGACTCATCATCATGGGCTTCCCGCTCAAGGGGCTACGCTTCGACTGGGACTACTCCATCGACTACACGCCCGAGCAGCAGGTGGCCTACGAGACGATGGTGCTCAACAACTACGAGGTGGAGCCGTCCTACTTCGAGGACAAATACGGCATGCCGGTGGGCGAGCGGCGCAACAATGCGCCCGCTTTGCCCACAGAGCCGCCACAGGGCGATGAAAAGCCGAAAGGTGAGGAAACGCCCACAGGCGAGCAAAACAGCCGACAGACGGCAAATGTGCGCCCTTTTTTCGCCTGAGCCCCGCCGACTACGCGGGGCTGCACCAGCGCTACGCCGATATTCTCGGGCAAGCAGAACTCGCCAAACCGCGCAAGGAACTTGAGCAGCGCATCCGTGACCGCGTGGGCAAGGCTTTCGAGGGGATGATGCACGCGCTCTACCGTCAGGAGGGGGCGATGCTGCGGGTCGAGGTGATGACCGAGCCGGAGGTGACCGACTTCATCAGCACACACGCCGATGCACTCAACTCGTCGATGCAGCAGGTGGCGATGTCCGATGCCATGCGCCGCCGGCTGGAGCGGTCGAACTTCATCTTCTCGGGCTTCAAGGCGTTCCACGAACTGAATGAGGCATTCCCATCGCTTATCGGCGAGAACGGTGAGCGCAAGCCGTTCGACACATTCCTCAATGAGGTGCATGCCATCGACGAGACCTACAATGTCAACTACCTGCGTGCCGAGTACAACTTCGTCAACGCCTCGGCTGACATGGCTGCCAAATGGGAGCAGATTGAGGCGGACGGCGACCGATATAATCTCCAGTACCGCACACAGCACGATGACAAGGTGAGACCGGAACACGCTGCCCTCGATGGGGTCACGCTGCCGCCCAGCGACCCGTTCTGGGAGTCTTACTATCCGCCCAATGGATGGAACTGCCGCTGCACAGTCGCCCAGGTGCGCAAGACGAAGTACCCGACCACAGACCCTGCCGAGGCTTATGCCCGTGGCGAGGAGGCCCTGCAGCGTGACACGCGCGGCATCTTCCGCTTTAATCCTGGCAAGCAAGGCAAGGCGATTCCAGACTATAATCCCTACACCATCAAGCGATGCCGGGACTGCGACATCGCCCAGGGCAAGACCAACCTGGCATACATTCCAGACAACGACCTTTGCGCCGCATGCCGGCTCATACGATCTTGCCAACATACCAGCGGATGTAAAGCAGACCCAACTTTTGGGAATCGACTTCTTATCAGCAATGATTGTGACACAACTGAACTGACGGAGAACACGAGAGCGGCTCATGCAATTCTCTCAAGTTTCCCATCTGTTTCAATGAGAATACGAGAGCATGTGATTCAACATGGTGTAAAAAATCCAGAATATGAAATCAATGGAATGATTGCTGACCGAAAAGGCATAATGTCACCCAAAGGCATCTCAGATGGGTTTAGAAAAGCAATTAAACAAGGTTGTGAAGTCGTTGTCATCGACCTTGATATGCATTTAGGAGAAAAACCACTTGCTGTAGGTGCTATTTCAAGACATATCAATTGGAGACATACTGATTTTGAAAATGGCACAATTAAAGAGTGCTATGTGGTATACCACGGAATGGCTGTTGTAATAACAAGCCAACATTTAGGGCGTGAAGCGATAACAGCAGAAATAGAAAAATTAAAGCAGTGATTACTCACTGCCTTATGCTCCACGGCTTGAAGTTATCGCGCCCTTTCGGGTAGCACACTACAAAGGTAATACTATTTTTTTAATTAGCAACTATCATGGACCAAAAAAATAAAAAACGCTACTGCATCGACGAGAAAATCAACCGGCAGGTACGCCGCGCCAGGATGAGGACTAAGACAGGCATCATCCTTTTCCTATCTGCCACCTTGGTTGCCGCAGTCTGTTTTCTCGTGTTTATCATCAGCTCAATTTTCTGTATCACTAAATAATCAATAATCATGGACAAGTTAACCGTCAACATCGAATTTACCCGCGACCAGGTGGCAACAGTGGCAACTCTCGCAGGCGTAGAACTGGACCAGGAAGTATGGGACAAGGTCACAGAGAAACCTGTAAACCTCAGCATGAGCGACATTGATGACAAAGAAGCCCAACTTGGTCTATTGATCGCCATCGTTGGCATTGCCATGAGCAAAGCCCTCTGACAATACTCACATAGTACAAAGAATCGGCACAGCTTCAGCACTGTGTCGATTCTTGTCTTGTAGTGCGAGCCTTTGGCTCGTTCCTCACACATTCAAGTCGAACCGCACGTCCTCGTTGCCGGCAAGCAGCTCGCGCGTCCGATCGATGTTGTTCTCATAGATGTGAACATTGCCCAGAAACAGCGTGATCGACTTCAACGGCAGCTCTATCTGACGCGCCATCAGGTACAGGTGGTAGATGTCAGCCGGAAGTCCCAGGTTGGCGTCGCTGCTTCGCTGATAGGCACTCAGCACCAATTCACCGTCATCAATCTGAAACTGCACCAGGCTCAGGCATGGGGCCTGGTTGCTCTCGGCATTGGTCTCGCCCAAGAACAAGACGTAGTTCTTGCTGTTGCGCTTCTCGCGGTTGATCCTGGCAAGCAGAGGCGGCAACTTCTCCAGATAGGTCGGGTAACTGTTGACCAGGATCGATCCGCAGTAGTCCCACCAGTTGATACCAACATCTCGGTATTTTTCCACCTGGCGCTCGCCTTGCATGAACAGGCGCAACTCGCTCTTCAACTTCTTGCGGGCGATACCATGGCTCTCGAATATATCGAGCAGGTCGGCGGGTGTCAGGTGAAGCGGCTCATTCAACAGGTAGCGGATGCTGCCCTTTTTGTTGGTCTGGGTCTTGCCCTGATCCAATACTTTGCTAAGGATTTGGTGATACTTATTCATGCCTCTAATGTGGTTTTAATGCCGTTCAAGCGGCGTTATAAATCATCATGTCGGTATAGGTGGCATTGTAGTTCATCTGGGCATGGAACTCCACCACATGGCAGCCGGCAAAGGGATTGCCCAGGTCACGGTTCTTGCCCAGCCAGGAGCATAACTCAACGATGCTCGACTTGTTGCTGGTGAAGTAGATGAAGCGGTGGTCACGCAGCACATTCAGCACATCAAGGTAGTCGCTCAGTTTCCAGTACATCTTGTAGGTTCCGGCTTCGGTACTCAGGTAGGGAGGGTCAACCAGGAACACCACACCGGGCTCGTCCTTGTATAGCTCAAACACCTCATGATAGTCGGCACTGGTGATGGTCAGCCCGTCCAGATAATCACCTGCAGGGGCAAAGTCGGTGGTGCGGATCTTGTTATAAAACACCTCTTTTTTCAGTTCCTCGAGGCTCAGTTTGTATTTCATTGAGAACAGGATAGAGGGCGACAGGCTGATATAGTCCACACTGCCATATCTCGCCTCATGGGCGGCAATGGCATCTATCACGCGCAACCGTGCCTCGCCCTTGATGGGCGACCTCCGCTCAATGCCGGAGGTAATATCACGCAGCCGGGCAAGCAGTTCATTGGTCTCGGGAATGCGCTCCAGTCGCTCGCGGTAGTTGTCATAGTCGTTATACACGACCTTGCTGTTGGGCTTCTGGTGCTTGGCGATGTGCGACAGCAAGCCGCTGCCGCCGAACAGGTCAACAAAGGTGGTGCCGTCAGGGTACTGCTCGAGCACCTGCATAAACGGCTTGGCGAAGTTCCGCTTCTGACCCACGAAAGGAAGCGGTGCCGAAAGGTATAGTTTTTTCGTTTCCATGCAGCAAAGGTCGGTTTTTATTGCCAACCGTGCCACACAGAAAAACGCAATCACACTGCACCCAGCGTGCAGTGTTGCCCGAAGCGTTTCACCAGGCTATAAACCTTGCGCTCACTCACATGATACCGCTCGCTCAGCACGGTGACGATATAGGTCACTTTCTCCCCCCCCTCGCGCATCGTCTGGTAGTCGCGGTAGAGGTCGATGTAACGGCAGTCATCGGGCTTGGCACCGAACTCATGCAGCCGGTGGAGCATCTCTTTGTTGATTGATAAAGCCTCAAATAGTGTCATTTCAAAAATATTTTGTACCTTTGCGGTGCGTTACTTACTTATAAACAAAACAACCCACGTAAGGTGGCAGAAGGTCTATGCCTCCAGCCTCACCTTGCGTGGGTAACTGTTATTAAGTAAGTAACGCGACTTTTGACAGGGCTGGGGGCTTTTTATTGCCCCCTCCTTTGCCATTATACGGCCTGGACATATAGCCCGACAAGGGCACTCAGGTCGTGATACACGGGGTTGCCGGTGTCTCTGATGCACAGGTAGGTCACCCCGCCCTGGCTGTAATACTTGCCCTGCTCAAGAGCCATGTTGCCACTGTACGGAATGGGATTGTCAAGCGTGCCAAGCTCGGGCTCGCCTTCGCCCTGGGCAACGACCTCAGTAAATAATGCGGCTGCCGCCGTCGGTGTCCAGTCGGCTTGCACGGTGTGAGCCTGCAGCACCTTCCATAACCTGCCGTCATAATAGAGGCGCTCGTCCACGGCAACCGTCTGACCCATCTTGCTCGCCCATGTAGGGAACAACGCGGGAACCTCGATGGCCTTCTCATCGGGCAGGTCGGCAGTCTGACCTTTCAGCAGCTTCACGGCCTGCTGTAGCATCAACATACCATCGGGCGTGAGCTCGCCATTGTCATGGGAGCCTTCTTCATCAGGCAAACCCACAGGCTCAATGCCTTGCTCGGCTGCCCAAGTCATAGCCTCACGGGCGTACTGCTTGGCGGTCTTGCGCCACTCTTGTAATGCCTGGTACTCCGACAGGTGCTCAGGGTCAAAGAAGTTGTTAAGGCAGTTGTTGATCACCGCCTGCATCCGGTCCGGCGGGTAGCACTCGGTCACCAGTGCATCGACTATCGCGCTGTAACTCCACACTGCCGGAGGCAGGGTCACGCTGATCCACTCCCAGCCATCGGCGGTCGCGATTGCGCCCACGTTTACGGTTCTTATGTTTTGCCCCATCTCTCTCCGGGTTTCCACCAACGGGGGGCAGGTCTCTCCTTGACTTCTCATATTCTTCTAAGTCTTTTTTGATTAAATATCGTTCGTAACTGTATCTCTTGCGAATCTTCACCAACGTAAAACGGCGTTTGACGTAGCAACACTGCCAGAAGTTGGGCACGTTGCGGAACATCTTCCGACGTTGGCGGTAACTATAGGCGTGCACGCAGAAACCCATGTACGAGTTTAGGCTGCACACGTGGTGCTTCAGCGCGGCAAGCGACTCAGTGGTGGGACCCTCCTCCAGGATGTGCTTGCACAAGCGCTCGGCGCGTGCGACCTCATTGGTCATGTTGCCGATGGTGCGATTGCTGGTGTATAACCGACCGGGCTTGATCACGCTGCCGACAAACTTCACACCTTTGCGAACCTCCTGCAGGTAGAACTTGTCTTTGTGCAGGGTCAGCCTCAGGTGCTTCTTGAGCCACATGGTGGCCTTCTTGCGAAGGTCAAGGATGAACTGCTTGTCGTGGCAGATGACTACGGCGTCATCGACGAAACGCACATAGCCCGCATCCTTCCATGCACACTCCTCGAGCATGAAGCCATCAAAATACGAGAGATAGAAATTGGCGAGTAACTGGCTGGTGATGTTGCCGATGGGCATGCCCACATTGGGAGGCATGTTGAACAGGCTCTTGCTGGCCGGCAGGGCTTCCCATAGCCGCTCGCTCGAGCGACGCTCACACAGCAGTTGGGGCTGGTGCCTGACTGTGACCTCGGTGAGCCACAGCAGGGTCTCGAGATCATCACCTTTGTAGTTCTCGCGCAGCCATGGCAGCAGCAGACGCAGCAGCACCTCTTTGTCGATGCTCATGAAGAAACTGCTGATGTCTATCTTGCCAACCCACGCCTCACGCGTGTAACGCTCGCTCACGCGCTCAATGTGGGATTTGGCGGTCTGCACGGCACGAAGTGTGCCATAGCCTTTTCGACAGTTGAACGATACATCGCCTTGGCTGCGGAACCGCCACTCGAGCAGCGGTTCCAGCCGCAGCGTTATCCAATGTTGCACAATGCGGTCACGGAACGAGGCGGCGAAAATCTCGCGCAGTTTGGGCCTCGTCACCACGAAACAGAACGACTCGCTGGGCTTGTAGGTGCGCTCATGCACCTCCAGCACCAACCGCCACAGGTCGCGCTCGAACTCTATGCGGTACTCGTTGCACTGCTTCGCTGTCAGCTTGTGCCTGATACAGTCAAAATAGGCATCTATCCACCCCGATTTCTCTTCATTACCAAGTGCGACCACCGCTCGCACACCGTTGGAATTGTTCTTATTGTTGTTGTTGTTGACGGCGCCGCTCCCTGCATTAATGTTGTACGCGTTGGAAGCACTGAGCGATGATGCGTGCGTTACTCGTTTCCTAACTACGCCTTGCGCAGTAGCACGCCCGTTTAATAATGAAAGAGGATTCATAACAACCGTAATCGCTATGAATGTCTGTTACCGCGACCCTTCCACATCGTCAAAGAGGGTGCGCTGCCTGGGCTCGGCCTGAGCCCGGAGCTCCGGCTTTTGCTCGGGCTGCACGACTGCCGGTTGCTCGGCGGCCTGGCGCTCCTCGGCGATGAGGTACTTGGTCTTGCGAAGCCATTTTCCAGCCTGGTCAGATATGGAATTCATCATGTCCAGCATCTGGGCATGCTGGCCGTGGCTCAAAATGTCACGACGGACACGGTGCATGAGCCTGAACGTGGTCTTGACCGACGTCATGCGCATCACCAGACCGTTGAGACACTCGAGACGCTCCAGCCTGTCCTCAGTCTGGAAGGCGAGAACAACAAAATCCAGCGACTCTTTCAAGTCGCGGACAAGCAGCCCGCCAAGCTCCCTCCACGATACGGACTTGGGCAAACGGTCGGCCACCGGAATGGTCCACTCAAGCAACCGCTCGATTTCCCTGTAAATAGATGCCTGGTTTGGTTTCATGGCTGCAAAGTTACGGATTTTATCGCTAACTGCAAACTTCACACACTCCACTCGCCACTGTAGGCGAAGTGCTCGATGCTCTCAACGATGTCCTCGTGGTTGTGGTTGGTGTCACTGCCCACAAGGCGCAACGCGCCGAAGTGCTCACCGCTCAAGCCGACCACAGCGCGGCACACGGTCTCGCACAGGTCAAACACGTCAAGCGACTCGTCGCCCTGGCTCAGCGGTCCCACCCAATCGGTGACAATGTGCAGCCGGAGCGTCCCCTGGGTGTGATACCCGCCTTTGTCGGCACGCCACTCAATGGGGGCGAACTCGACAAACACAGCCGGGCGGTCCCAGGCCTCTTCCTGCTCGATGAACTCGACGTTGTGGTTCCATAGGTCAACATGCTTGACCGGGGCGCCGTCGATGCCCAGCAACGCGGCGCAGATGGCTCTGTAAATCTCTTTTCTCATTGTAAATTGTATTCGTGCTCGAAATATTCTGTCAGGTTCTCTTCGATGATGTCACGCACGGCTTTCTCGACCTCGGGACTGGCACCCAGGAACTGGCGCTTGGGGATCTTGATGCTCTTGCCTTCTTTCATCAGGGCCATCCACTTCCAGAACTCGGCCTCGGTGCTCAGTTGAACGGTTCGCTTGTCATTGCGGCGCTGGCCGTTTTTCTTGCGGCCGAAAGAGCCGGTGGCCTCGTAGTATTTGTGCCAAAAGTAACGCTTCATCTTGCGGGTCACCTTGATCTCTCCGCCCTCGTTATGGATGGCAGCGTATGGCAGCGTGCTCTGGAACACGATGCCGGTGCTGTCTGCCTTGCTGCTGATGCTGCGGCGCAAGCCGCCGGTGTCAACCAGGATGTGACCGCCTGGACGGGTCGGTGACTTGCGGCGCTGCCACGACTGCGAAAAGAAGCCCTGCCGCTCGAAGTTCTTGTCAAACTCGTCGCCAAGTTCAACCTGGATGTCACGCAGGATGCGTTTGATGATGATGTCGATGCCGCTCATGGCCATTCAAATTGAATATATAACTGGGTGTCCTCGGGCAAGTCGTTCTTGGGGTCGGCACTCGCCTTTAGCAGATTGTAGAAGGTGCGCTCGCTGATGGCGTAGATGGGATAGATGAAACGCCGCCAGATCTCCCTGTTGGGCAACCCGTCCTTGACGTGCTCATCATATATCCGGTTGATGTCCGCCACGCGCTTCTGATAACTCACACCTCGTCTCACTGCCATACTGCAAAGATAATGTTTTTTGACGTAACCACAATGAAAAATGGGCGGCAAACTGCTGATTTACCGCCCATTACTTAACAGTATTAAAGGTTTACGCCCTTATTCGGTCTCTTCCTTCTTGGGATCAACATAGAAGGTCTCGTCCTGGACTACCTGGATGCCACACTTGGCCATCTTCTCCGTCATGCCTTCCTCGTCACGGTCAGCGAGCAGTTTGTCCTTGGCGACCTCCTCGCTGGTACGGATGAACGAGGGCAGGAACTCCTTCACCAGGTTCACCGCGCTGGCCCACGTGAAGCCTTTAAGGGTCTTCAACTTGGGGGTGCCGGTGCGGAAACCGATGGTGCCGTGGGTCATGTCGAGGCTCTTCTTCTTGGTGAACAGTTCTGCCTGGTTCTCGGTGGCGAACGCCTGAAGGGTGTCAAAGGCCTGGTCTCGTTCCTCGGCGAGACTGGAGAGACGGTCGGCGTGCTTCTCGCGGATCTTGGCACATGCCAACTCAATCTCGGCGTTAATCTTGTTGATCTGGGCATCGGCCTTGGCATACTGGCCAAAGGCTGACTCGGCGGCCTCACGGGTCACGCCGCTGATGATGGTCTTTTTCTTTCTTGTTGCCATTGTAATTGATAATTAAGTTTGTTACTAATCTTCAAGGGGGTTGGGGCCATAGCCTTGCATCCATTCCAAGGCTGCTTTGACGCCTTGCTCAAATGTCATGCCGGGCCATCGGCTGGCTCCCTCTTCCTCGCTCTCTACGCACTGGTTGAGCACGTTGTCGATTTCTTCATCTGTTGGTCTCATTTCGTTGTGTTTGATGTTTAACTTTCTTTCTCGCGCTTATGGTTGATGGCTCGCATCTTGCGCGTCAATGCGGCCAATTCTTCAAAGTCAAGGTCGCGGAAGGGCTTGCCTGCTATGCGAGGATCTTGGCAAAACTGGTTCACACGGTTCCAGTCAGTGGTGTCAACACCATACTTCTGCAACTGGTGCAGGGCACTCGATCGTAGGCGTTTCTGCTCGGCTTGCCACTTCTCTCGACCTCGTGGGTCAACGATGCGCTCAAGGGCCTCGCACATCTCAACGTACTCACGCTCGGTCATCTCGTGCAGGTGCTCCGTCCTGCCCCATGTCCATTGGCTCACGAGTTGGCACTTGTGGCCATCGGGATCGCAGCCGTGGTGCATCTTGTTGAACACGGCATAAAACCGTCGGAACCCTCTGCTCATAACTGCGCGCGATGCTGGTTGGTGCGATAATCGCGGTAAACCTTGCGGCAGTCCTCAAGGGTTTCAAGGATGGTAGCGCCGTCGCTGTACACGAGGGGCACTCCGTTGTAGGTCACATACAGGCCACCATTGTACTCGGCCACCTGAACCTTGCGCTCGGCATCTGCGTCGATCTCCCGCCCGAGGCGTTCAAGACGCGCACGTTTGCGAGCCAGCCATCGGTCGCTCAGCCATTGCTTCAGTTGTAGGATCATTGTTCTCATTGTTCTTGTTGTTTCTGGTTTCACTTAATCTGATTCTCGCCGGGACCACAACCCCCATGTCACATGCCAGGCAGCACTCGCCGCTGGCTTTGACCGGCCACGGATTGTTACCCCAGCCGCTTACCTTCTGGCCGCAGATGCAGCACTTGAACTCATGCGCCATTGCCGCCCTCCTTTCTGCCGGGAGTCCATTCAATGGTGATGAGGGCATCAACCTCACCACTGCCTTTGCACACGGGACACTCGCACTTGGTGCGGTGCCCATACTCGTCACTGCCCCAAAAGAAACCGTTACCGCTGCAATAGTTGCATAACAGGCCACGGCTCACTAGACGCTCCTTGCTGCCGGGATGGTAATGGTCGGGGTGACGCAGTTCAATCGTTCTCGTCGTTTTGCTCATTGTTCTCTGTTTTTTGTTGGTGAATATCTGTGTTCTCTTTGCCAAGCCAATATTTGGCGGCACCTTCTTCCCACACGGTGAACGGAACGCCGGGGCGGTCCATGTATCGGCTCTTGCATGAGGCGCGGAAGCCCTCGACCAGGATCTTGATGTCGGCATCATACTCGACCTTCTTGGCGGCACGGCCTGCCGGACGCATGCCCTCGGCATGGCTCACAAAGATGAGCAGTTTGCCGGGCAGTGATTCTTTCAGTGCCTGATAGCCTTTGTAGGTGAGACCCGAATACTGGAAACTGTCGATGATGGCGATGCCGGGGCTTTTGCGCTTGCGCAACCGCTCTGCCAACTGTTCCATGCTTTCACGGTCCAGAACCTGAAAGCGGCGGTTGACCTCTTCCATGCGGTGCCGACGCATCGACATCTGCACACTCAGGCTGGTGCTCTCCTCCAGGCTGTCATAGACCACCTTGTCAAACTGGCACAGGTACTTGGCAAGCTGCATCACAAAACTGGTCTTGCCGTTGCCGGGGTTGCCCCAGATGAGCCATGTGCCGCTCTTGGCGGGCTTGCCCATCGAGGCCTCCCAGGCTCCGTCGAACTCAAGCCTGGGTATTCGCATGTTCAATATCTCGGTGGGACTGTAGGCGCGTTTCCTCTTGCTCATGGCGCGGTCTTTTTGAGTTTCTCAATCTCAGTGTACACGCGGCGCAGGCCTCCACCGCTCAACGTCACAAGTTGGTTGATGTTCACTCCTGCAGGAGCGTTGACCTGGGCAACCATGGCAGCCTGGGCCTTGAGGAACTTCTGGCGCTCTTTGGCATCGGCAGGGGTGACTTTGCTGAAGGTGTCACCGAAGCGGCTCAGCATCTCGGTATAGCCCACTTTCTTGCCCTCTATGGCACGGACTATCTTCTCCTGCAGGCCATCTGCTCCCATCATGTACCAACCGCAAGCGTGCTCGGTGGCGTTCCACAAGGCTTTCAATTCAAGGAAGGCCTCATACTGCAGGTCGCCGGCCTCGTCCAGTATCACTATCGGGGTGTCAATGGTGCGAAGGTAGGCGACAAGGTCTTCATACACGTCACCATACCGACCATTGCTGCTCACGCCGAACTCCTTGGCAATCTTGCGCACGAGTTTGAGTTTGGTCTTGACCTGGCTGCAGTCGATATACACGGCGTGCCTGTGGGTCTTGACGTATGCGCGGGCGGTGAAGGTCTTGCCGATGTTGGGAATGTCGCACATGATCGCGCTCAGGCTTCCCTGCTGGCAGGTCTCGAGTTGGGTGGTGATGAATACCCAGGTAGGGGTCTGTGCGGCGGCCCACGCCATTTCCTGACGCAGCACCACACCGAGGCGGCGGGCTATGCCCACCCAGTTGGCGTCACTCACTTGTCTCTCGTAGTTGCCCTTCTTGATGGCGTTGTAAACGCTGGGGGCAATGCCCAGGGCGACGGCATGCTTCGCGTCGCTGGGGTAATTCTCGCGGTCGGCGGCTATGGCCGACGCTATACGGCTTTTGATTTCTACGGTTATCTCCATTGTTCTAATCTGTTTTGAATGTCGTTATAATTTCGTTCTATACGCTGGCCACAGCGGCTTGCGCCACGGCGGCGGTGTTCATGTATTCGCTGTAGTCGTCATCATCGTCAGGCTGCTCAACAACCTTGGGCACGGCAACAGCGGCAAGGGCAGCACGTTGCACCGCCTCGCGCTGGTCGCGTTCGATAACGGCGACCTTGGTGATCTTCTCCTCGCGCATCATCTTATCGAACTGGCTGACATACTTCGACTGTTCGGTGTAGGCATCGCGGTCGGCCTGTGTCTGCTCGGCTGTGGCCTCGTTGTATCGCTCCAGCAATTTGCAGGTGGCGATATACTTTTCACCCTGCCACAGGTACACCTCGCCGATATTGCCGGCGGCATCGGCAAGCCAGTAGGCCTCTACCTTGTTGTTCCTCGGCTCAAGTTTCTCAATGTCGCGGGGACTGGGCAAGCGGAACTGCTGGTATTGCACAGTGCAGAACATGTTTTGCTTGATGGTCGTGGCCGTGCAGTTGCCAATATAGCGGTACAGGTAGGGCTTGTCCCAAGGCTTCAGGTCGGGGTTCTGGCGGCTGGCCAGCACGTCCCAGCGGCTCATGCCGGGGTACATCTTCTGGTTGGGGTGCAACTGATGGTTGAAGGCATCAATGGCGGCGAGATCGTCGGCAACGAGTTGCTCAAAGGTATAGGTGGCCTCCTTGTAGGTGTTGTTAAGTTCGTCATACACCTTCTCGACCTTGGGGCGGTTGGCCTCCAGCGAGGCGTACCACCTGCCTATGCCCACCTGCATCCGTTTCTCCACGCCGTACTTCTTGGCGCGGTTCAGGTGCTCGGCGCGTTTCTCGCGCGAGTTGCCTGGGTTACACCATCTGATCAGGGGGAATACCACACCGGCTTTCATAAGCCCGTCGGCAAAGTTCTGCACCAGGTGATGCTCGACCTCGAGCTCGGCGGGCATATACCAGCCATTGCGGTCAAGGGTCTGGAACATGTCACGCATGCAGTCCAGGAAAAGGTCGGTGGTCTTGAGTCGGCTATAGGCGTGGCCGACGACGCAGCCGCTCACCACATCATAGGCATAGTAAGCCTTCACGCGCTGGCCGTTGCTCATCGGTCGGGGCAGGTCACGGTCATCAAGCGAGATCTTGCTGAGGGCATACACACCATTGCGGCGCAGATGGTAAGGACGGTAGCGGTTGTTGAAGTCCCACTGGGTGTCGTGCAACTTGCTGCGCAGCGCTTTGTTCTTGGCGGTGTTGAGATAGTTGGCGATAGTGGCTTCACTCAGCACCAGCGGGTCGCCATTCTTGTCGGTGTAATTGGCGGGGTCATACCACTCGCCAGTCTCGGGGTCGGCAACGGTGATCTCTCCGCGCACAAACATGTTGTACATCTCGGCGACCGTCGTGTTATAGGGACGCTCAGGCCGACTGTCAAGGCTCAGGATCAGCCGCTCTATGCTATAGTTGACCTTGCGCGCGCTCTGGTTCCTGAACTTCTTACTGATAAGAGACTCGTAGCCCTGTTTCTGGAATGTGGAGACACGTTCACGGAAACGGTGAGGCGACAGGGGCAACGTGTGGCCGAACTCGGCCTGGAAGTAACTGATGACACCCGACATCTCACCCCAGTTGATGGTGGTGCCCTGCATGGCCTTGCGCATGATGTTAGTGTCGGCCATCACCGCCACCACAGCCTGCAGCACCGAGGCATTGACGGTGTACTCGTTGATCTTGTCGGGTGGCAAAGGACTGCCGTCGGCAAAACGAAACCGGGTGAACCATGACCGGGCCTCGGCATCAACTCGGTAGTGACGCTCAAACCAGTCACGCAGTACATTCTGCTCCATTTCACCATACTTGGCAGTGACATGCTCACGGAAGCGGCGGGGCAATGTGGCGACCTCGATAAGGGCATACTCGCCCAAACCGCCGCCACGGCGCACGACGTTGATCTTCTTGCGCGCGCTCAACTGTTTGTAATTGGGTACACTCATAATCGGGGCGAGGGTCTCGAGCGGCAAGTCATGAGGGTCGCGGCCGTTCAGCACGCGGCTATTGCTCCAGTCGGCCACTCCATCAATGACCACAGGACGGTCATCATGGGTCAGGTCACCGACCGATATGCACAATATCTTGCCGTAATACTCCATGTCACAAACTCATTGCTATGCTGCTCACACGCGACTGCAGACGCATGAGGTCGGGGATTGTGGTCACTCGCTCCTGGGTGTGCTGCGTGCCGTCAACGTACACCGTGGCAAGACCGCCGGTCTTGCTCACCACCAACTTCACACGGCTGCCGAATGTCTGGGTCATCGTGTCGGTGGCGCTGTCATGTGTGGTCTCCATCTCGGCACCCTGCCAACTGGGCACTCCGTGGTGCTGGGTCATGGCAACGTAGCGGATCTTGCGGGCAAGGTCACTGTTGAACTTGAACGTGAGAGCGTTCCACACGGTCACACGGCTGCACTTGAACACCTTGCACAGGTGCTTCTTGGCTTCTTCGGTCACATAAATTCGCTTATCCATTGTTCTCACTGTTTGATTGGTTGATAATCTTCTCCTGCAGGGCGTCGATGCGGGCAAGCAGCACACATGCGCCGGTGTAGTAAGGGTCAACAGTCGCCTCGTAGTCGTTCAATACCACGTCGGCGATGTCAAGGTACTGTTCAATCTCATGACGTGCCGACTGGATGGCGGCTGTCATCTTCAACCCCTGCGAGGCAAGGGTGTCCTTGTCAAGGAAACTGATGGTCTTTCTTTCACTCATATTCTCGTTATTTTAGATGTGTCTTGACATACTCGAGGTCACTGTCATACAATGGGAGGTCGAGGCGCAGGGTGATGGCGACAACCTCACGCTGGCCAACGAGCGCCACTGCCTCGTCATACAACTCACCGTCACCGAACTCATGGCTCTTGCGAATGAGGAACTCGGCAAGCCTGGCATCCTTTTTACCGGCTGCCTCTTTCAGGTTCTTGACCTTGGTGCAGGCAAGTTCATAACCGTGGACGGCAACCCACAACTGACAATCAAGCATGGCCAACAGGTCACCACGGCCCTCCTTGGTGGTGTACATCTTGCAGAAATCGTCTTTGTTCAACTCGTCACCACAACTCATGTAGATGCTGTGGATCTCATTGAAATCATCGTCTGTCACCTTTAAGCCGGTGCGCTGCTCAAACTCTTGCTTTGTCATCGCTGTATGATTTTAGTCGTTAATATTCGCTCATCTCGCCAAATTTTTGTATCTTTGGCCGCCCTTAACATTGTTAAGACGCTGCAAAGATATAGCCTTTTTTCTATATACAAAACTTTTTATGTAGATTTTTTTCTATATGGGCGAAAATTTTATTGCGAGGCTGCTCGCTTTCATGGCAGATGCGGGCATTAACGACAACCAAATGACAGTTGCCGCAGGCTTGTCTGTTGGTGCCATAGGTAAAATTAAGTTGGGGAAATCAAAGGGCATGAACTCTGCGAATATTGAAAAAATTCTATATACATATCCCCAATTAAGTGGTGAATGGCTAATGACTGGGCGAGGGGAGATGTATCGAAGCGAAGACCAAGATGGTACCGTGATTAAAGGGAACAACGAGTTAATAGCAATAATTCGTGAACAAGCGGAAGAGATCGGACAACTCAAGGAGCGCATCGCTAACCTTGAAAGGGAAAAGGCTGCCGGTGGCTCAAGTGCGCACGATGTGGACTCCGCTCGTTCTGCCCATGCCGGGTGATGCCAGAACTGCGCACCACGCGGACGCTCCCGTGACCCACACGCACCCACAAACAGGCCGCACGCACCCATTTTTGAGCGACAATCTCGACATCAACGCCCGCAAATGCCTGATAATAGGGCTCTCACGCATTATATAAATAAGGTGTATGCCGATTATTTGGTGGCTTTTTCCTCGCTCAATATTGGCAAAATCGCAAAATTTAGGGGGTCGCTCGGCTTGTTTCCTATTTTTTAAGGTCGTTTATTTTCTCGAAAATGTAACCCCAAGTGTAACCCCTCTCTTGCCAAAAATGTAACCCCAAGTTGTAACCCCAAGTGTAACCCCTCTCTGAAAATTGACCCATTTGGGCACAAAAATGGGGAAGCCTCGCGACCTCCCCAAATCGACATTCAAAACAACGCCGCCAGAATCGCCTTCTAACGGCGTTATATCCTCATTCTAAACCTCGGCCACGCCTCGGACTTGATATAAGCGTAGACTGCTTTATGATGGCCTTACGCGTTATTACTGTGCCGTTTCCGCTCAAGCCGGCATGCAGCAGATAGTTCTTAGTTGCACCAACTTGCTCAGCCGTTAAGCGTGTGTAAACGGCTGTAATACTGGAAAAATAGAAGTCGCGGCGCTTGCCAATCAAATGTACATGGATAACTTTTGCCATAGTCGTGTCATTTTATGGTGCAAATATACTAAATAATTATTATATGGAATGTTTCGGCGATATTATAATTTTGTTGCTGCCAAAAAAAATGCGGCACGTTGCCGCTGATGGAGCACCACTTCTCCCCTACCTCACCGCGTAAAGATCCGAGCGGCCCCATGTTAGTTAAACGTAAACTTCCAAGCCCATAGGATGCCCCAAACGTAAAGCAAACGTAAGCCGATGTAAACCGTTTCGTTTTTCTGACTCACTTCTCCCCCACCCCTCTAACTCGCTGACCAACAAACAAATTAAGCCCTCGACGTGGCTCCACCCTCAAACCCATTTCGTTTTCCGCCCCTTAACAGCAACCCTCGTCTTCGCTTTTTGCACGGTGTGCTTGATGTGATGCCATGCGTTGCCGCATCGTCGCAGAATCATAAACTTTATGGCTAAGCAATCAAATCAAACCTTAGTTCTCAAAAAAAAGAATAGGGCCACATACTATCGTCCTTAAACCAAATTGCAAATCTATAATTTTTTTTTGAGTTCACAATATATAAAATGCAAAAACAAAAGCAATCGGCCAATATTTGCCCAAAAACTACCAAAACACACAGGCGCAAACCACCGTAATCAACCCGCCGCATGGGGATAACACCGCAAGCATTGTGGATCACGGACGGCCACACGACAAATGTTACCGTTGTGGCGTTGTGGCGGATGTTGCCCACATGCAGGGCGCGGCCCTTGTGGCCGTCCGTGCCCACCTGTGCCCACGAGGTCGCGGCAGAACATTTACCCTGCAATTACCGCCGACGTTACGCGCTCACGCGCTCCACCACCAGTCGCTGTTGTGCCGCCACCTAACGGGGCTTGCCTGGGGATAATGGCCATGATGCAGGGGTTGCGCTCGCTATCGCTCGCTCCACCGCCTGCCTACACTCTGTCGCCCGCTTCACGGGCTACCACCACGCCCCACGGCCCCATCGCAACATTTGAAACCACCACACAAAATGCACCGCAAGCATTGTGGATCACGGACGGCCACAAGGGCCGCACCCTGCCACACGCCGGCGGGGTCGGCCCACGGCAAATATTACCATTGTGGTGGCGAGGCAAATGTTGCCCACATGCAGGGTGCGGCCCTTGTGGCCGTCCGTGCCCACTTGTGGACCATTTACCCTGCAATAACCGCCGACGTTACGCGCTCACGCGCTTCACCACCAGCCGCTGTTGTGCCGCCACCTAACGGGGCTTGCCTGGGGGATAATGGCCATGATGCAGGGGTTGCGCTCGCTATCGCTCGCTCCACCGCCTGCCTACACTCTGTCGCCCGCTTCACGGGCTACCACCACGCCCCACGGACCCATCGCAACATTTGAAAACACCACACAAAATGCGGCACAAGCATTGTGGATTGCGGACGGCCACAAGGGCCGCACCCTGCCACACGCTGAAAAACAGGTTGCCTGGCGGTGGGGGCATGGTTCACTTGCGCTTGGCCGGGATTGTGGCCTGGTCGATGAGGCGGCCGGTGCGGTCGTAGAGGGTCACCGTCATGCGCCGGGGGTCGACGTCGAGCAGCATGGCGCTCACGGTGTGCGTGCCTTCGCTCCAGTGCCGGGCTATGAAGTCGAGGCTGTGGGTGAGCGTGCCGGCATCGCGGCCGCGCCCGTTGTCGCTCGACGTGCTCTGGATGTAGACCGTTCCACGACGGGTGCCGTCGGTCACCCGGCCCTGGTAGATGGCATGGCTGCGGTTGTAGATGTGGCTGTTGCCTGCAAGCGCCAGATCGACACCACAGGCGTCGAAGGTGTCGTGAAACCAGTCGTACATGAAGGGTTTGCCCGTGGGGCCGTCAAACCACTCGTAGTGCATGCACACCACCAGATACTTGTGTTTCTCGCTCTTGGCCACGCGCTTGAGCCAGGCCTTGGCCTGCTCGCGGCCAGCCTCGTCGTGCATGGCCTCGTTGTTGAGCATGACAAAGAGTGCGTCGCCGTAGTGGAAGTAGTAGCACACGCCCTCCTGCCCGGCATAGCCGTTGGGCGGCAGGTAGTGGGCGTCGCGAAAGTAGGCGTCGCTCAACCCGCCAGCGCCCGCCACGCCCTGGCCACGACGC
>Ga0256406_1001280_pt1 | contig 41487 bp, 38 predicted proteins | sample RumenRJG_03DNA_FD_185986 | JGI IMG/M metagenome (GOLD analysis project Ga0256406, IMG submission 185986) | Bovine rumen microbial communities from Lethbridge, Alberta, Canada - RJG_03 | ecosystem: Host-associated > Mammals > Digestive system > Stomach > Rumen | place: Canada: Alberta | collected... | reverse complement strand
CTCCTTCTTTACTTGAATGCAGCTGACAGACCGCATTCAAAGTGTAGCAGGAGGATTTTTTCTGTTCAAATGTAAAACATATCCGGAACCACTCGCCTAGCGAGTGGTTTTACCTAAATACAAAAAATTGCACCGTATGCCCAAAAAGCATTCGGTGCAAACTATTTTTCAGAAAATTCAGCCGAGGTTTGCCTTGATGGCGGCAAGCAGCTCGTCATATTCCTCATAGGCGGGAATGTCCGGATACTCCTTCTTGATGGCGTCGGTGCTCTTGAAGAGGAAACCGGCCTTGGAGGCCTGGATCATACCGAGGTCATTGTGGCTGTCACCGGAGGCAATGGTCTCGAAGCCAATGGACTGCAGTGCCTTGACCGTGGAGAGTTTGGACTGCTCACAGCGCATTTTGAAGCCGGTGATTTCTCCGTCGTCTGCCACTTCAAGCTCGTTGCAGAAGAGGGTCGGGTAGCCGAGCTTCTTCATGAGCGGGCCGGCAAACTGGGTAAACGTGTCGGAGATGATGATGACCTGAGTCAGCGTGCGGAGCTCGTCCAGGAACTCTTTAGCACCCGGCATGGGGTCAATAGTGGCAATGACGTCCTGCACTTCCTTCAGGCCGAGTCCGTGCTCCTTGAGGATGCCGAGGCGCCAGTTCATGAGCTTGTCGTAGTCCGGCTCATCCCGCGTTGTGCGTGTAAGCTCGGGAATTCCCGAGGCCTTGGAAAACGCGATCCAGATTTCCGGGACGAGTACGCCCTCCATATCCAAACAGACAATATCCATTGTTTCTTTCCCTTCCAATTTCTTTCCTGTAAAATTCATTTCGTCCTTGCTGCAGCGCAAAATATCTGCGGGCAGACCAACGGACTAATGATAGTACAAAAGCGGGAAATCTGCAACATTATTCCGTCTTCAGGGCGGTGCCTTTTCCGGAGAGATAGACCATCCAGTCCAGAAGGAAGGTGACGGCGAGAAGGAGAAAACCGACCAGTATGTCCAGCCACACCTCGTGGGTGGAGACATCAAAGACCGGATATGGGTTGGGAAGATATCCAAAATAGACCAGCGGAAAGACCACTCCACCGTATATTGTATTGATTAGAACGCCCCACCAGGAGTCCCGGAACCGAAGGGCGGGGTTTGGCTCAAAGATGGCGAGAGAGGAAAAGGCCAGCACCGGGGACAGGAAATTCAAAAAGAGTGCCGGACCGGCAAACAATGCCTTTATATACCCCTCTTGTGGCCCCACGAACATGACTATGGTGGCAAAGTTAATGACCAGAAGGCAGGTTGTAATATACCGGAGCGCCCGGACAAACGGTGGAATGCTGCGGGAGGCGTTCCTTAGAGCTCTGGCGCAGTAACCGACAAGGAGCGCTGCAGAGACCAGAGCGAGAGCGCCACTGAGACTCTCATAAAGGATAAAGGTATTGGAATGGTATTTCACAACTTCCATAATAAGTCCAATACCGGTGAAGAGTACCAGGGCAGAATTGCAGATCAGCGCCCCGACCGTGCGGCTGCGCTCTGCAACATACCCCGCATACTCCTGTATACTGTTACCCATAAATGATCCTCCCTTGTTCAACACACCTCATCATAGACCGGGGATATGAATGACAAAAGAACAAACATTGACGGAAAGACAGAAAATCTGGTATATTTTGCGAGAAATAGCAAAATGTGCGAAAAAATGGAGGATAGGCGATGGACCCCGTTCAAGAAAAACTGAATTGGTTCATGGAGATGACCGAGTGTGCCGACGGACTGTTCCTGTGGGACTACACCACAAGCTGGGACATCCGCAGCAGCAATTGTCCCGAGGACAAAGCGGTATACTGGAGCCATCTTTTCCGCGTTGTCGGCGGCCCGGAGCAGGTCTCTCCCCTGTTTGCCCACAGCCGGAAGCCGGTACTGTTTAACGCTGCTGTGGACCTATCCTGGATCATTGTCCCCGCGGTAGAAAAGCACACCATAGCCCGCTATCTTGTCCTGGGACCGGTCTTCCTCTCCTCCATGTCGCAGCAGGAACTGGACAAGGCGCTGGACTCCTATGATTTTGCCACCTCCTCCAAGTATGAGTACAAAACCCATCTGGAGGACCTCCCGAGTATTCAGTACCCCGCCTTCCTCCTCTATGGAAAAATGCTGAACCGCTGCCTGTACCCGGAGGTCGTCGACCTCATGGATTTCCGGATCGTCTCCGCCAAGAACGTCCGGGTAAGGCCAGAGAACCGGCTCTCCAGCGAGATCGTTCTGGACTCCAGCGAGGGCCGTGCCGACATTGAGGACCTCCTGCTCCAGCAGATCCGTCAGGGAAATCCGAACTTCCGCAATGCCATTCCCGCCCTTCAGCTGGGGCAGTACGGGGAGATGGCGCCCCAGAGCACCCTGCGTCAGCTAAAGGACGAGTGTATTGTGGCTATTACGCTCAGCAGCCGTGCCGCCATGGACGGCGGACTGTCCCGGCAACAGGCTCTGGGTGTCGGGGACAGCTACATCCGCCAGGTGGAGTCCGCCGACACCATTGAGGAGGTCATGGGCATCTACGAGCCCATGGTCAGCGACTTCATCCGGAGGGTCCACAACAAACATCTACAGCAGCAGTACTCCGTGCCCATCCGCAACTGCATGGACTACATGGAGCAGCACATTACCGAGCCCCTGACCGTCCGCTCTGTGGTGGAGGGGACGGGATACACCGGGTATTATATCTCCAATCTTTTCCGGAGGGAGACCGGTAAATCGCTCGGGGAATATATCAACGAACGCAAGGTGGAATACGCCAAGCATCTTCTCCTGGAGACTGGGGACTCGGTTGGGGCAATTTCCAAGCAGCTCAATTTCTCATCGGCCAGCCATTTCACAGCTGTCTTTCGCCAGGTGACCGGCATGACACCCAGTGCCTTCAGGGAAGCCGGTAGTGCAGGAGAACAAAGCTCACCGTGAGTTCCATCTCGTCCACGCGGTCGAGCTTTGCCCGGTCGCTCTCCGAGGTTCGGTAATAGTAGGGCGTCATAGAGAAGCAGGTCTTCAGGTCCTCCTGGGAAATGGTCACCCGGTCGGTGACGGTCTCCCGCTCCAAGAGCCGCAGCTGCGGGACCTCCGGGGCCTGCTCGTCGTTTTTATACGGGGTGTCGTAGACGACCTGTTTCATCTCATAGAGGTGATCCGCCCCGGGAATGACCGAGTACAGGTCTCCGTTCCCCTTGAGAATCCGTGAGAACTCCTCCCCGTGGAACGGCGCAAACAGGTGGATGGCCGTATCTATACTGTGGTCCGCCACCGGTATGCTGCTCAAATTAGCCACGAAGAAATGGTAATTCGGCTCCGGATGCCGCCGCGATGCCAGCCGCACCATCTCCTTGCTGAGATCAAACCCGTACAGCGCCCCCGCATAGTCGTCGTAATACCCCTCTCCACAGCAGATGTCGAGGACGGTCCCCCGCATCTTCGCGGCAATGGCGCGTTTCAGGCACCCATAGTAGTCCCGGGAGAGAAATTCCTTGCGGGCGAGGGCAGACGCCCGGGAGTCCCCGCGGCTCTCCCCGCTCCGCGACCCCACCATGAGGTTCACGTACCCCTCCTTGGCTCGGTCAAAACTGTGGCCGGATGCGCAGACCAGCTGCTTTCCGCCGTTGGCCGGTGTAAGGGGTTTCCCGCAGTTGGGGCAAATCATGACATTTTGCATTGGTTGTCTCCTCTGTTGTTTGTGGGCGATGCAGGGGTCGCCGGGTATAATTACCGCATTTTTTCGTCGACTAGGCCGTATGCTCATAAAAGAAAAGGCTGTGTCACTTGGGTGGTGCAGTCTTTTTTGCAGGGCATAGGGGCGATTTAACTACTTTTCATCCATTTACTCCTTTTTGCAGTTAAAATTTCTGCTGCCGGCATGACTGGTTAACTGCATTTAATATAAAGAAAATGGTTTGCAGTTAAATTTTTCTGGTGGCAGGCGGCGAATTAACTGCATTCGTTCTTCGAACTGCCTTTTGCAGTTAAAATTTCTGCTGTCGCCATGACTGGTTGACTGCATTTGATCAGAAGAAAATGGTTTGCAGTTAATTTTATCTAGCAGCAGACAGCGAGTTAACTGCATTCGTTCTTCCAATATCCTTTTGCAGTTAAATTTCCTGATGTTGCTATGGCAGGTTAACTGCAATTGATTTCATAAATGCGGTTTGCAGTTAATTTCCGTAAGTCCGCAAAAAAATTTGGGCGGTTCAGACCTCTATCCTCGCTACATTACCCCATTTTTCCTAAATACAGTAAGAACCGCGACTGGATTTGAACACTATATAGCATTAAATCCCACAATGATGAGCAAAAGAAGAGAGGTTGTATCTCAATGGCGAAAAACGCCATTTTGACACAACCTCTCTCATTTTCTACTTATTCCTCAGAGAAGTCGTCCTTGCCGACTCCGCAGAGCGGGCAGACCCAATCCTCGGGGAGATCTTCAAATGCGGTCCCTGCAGCTACGCCGTTGTCCGGGTCGCCGACCTCGGGATCATAGATATATCCACATACGTTACATACATATTTAGCCATGGGGGTTTTCGTCCTTTCTATATTGGATTTGCCCTCATTGTAGCACGCAGTTTAGAGGATGGCAAGAAAACGGGAGAAAGCTTTTCTCCCCTCCTCCGTGCACGGGTAGACCCCGGCGCACTCGAGGACCTTGACAAAAACTTTGCCGGTTTCCTGCAACAGGATATCATTTACGTTCTCTGCGTTGAGCTCAGGGTGAATCGCCAAAATGTCGTGGGCCCAGTCCTCGTGCTTGCGGAGTTCCTCATGGGCGTGGATATCCTCCCCGCTCACGAGGCATTTTCCGAGCAGGTCCAGCTCCGTCTTGAGCCGGGCCGGCAGGATGGCAAGCCCCATGACCTCAATGAGGCCGATGTTCTCCTTCTTGATGTGGTGGTACTCCGGGTGCGGATGATAGACGCCGAGCGGGAATTTCTCCGTCGTGAGGTTGTTGCGCAGTGCCAGATCCAGTTCAAAGAGTTCCCCTCTCCTGCGGGCGATTGGCGTGACCGTATTATGCGGCACACCCTCCGTCTCCGCGAAGATGTTGGCCTCCTCATCCGTGTACGCTCTCCAGGATTTCTGGATGTGATCTGCCAAGTCCACGAGACGATCTTCGTCTGCACAGCGCAGGCGGATGACGGAGAGCGGCCATTTCACAATGCCGCACTCCACGTCCTCATACCCCGGCACCGTGAAGGTGGACTCCAACGGTGCCTTGGCCATGGCAAATTCGTAGCGGCCGCCCTGGAAGTGGTCGTGGGTCAGGATGGAGCCGCCGACGATGGGGAGGTCGGCGTTGGACCCGAGGAAGTAGTCTGGAAACATCCGGACGAAGTCAAACAGTCTCCGGAATGTGCTCCGGTCAATGTGCATGGGCGTATGTTTACTGTTCAGCACAATGCAGTGCTCGTTATAGTAGACATAGGGCGAGTATTGGAAGCCCCACTCCTCGCCGCCAAGCGTGACGGGGATAATGCGAAGATTCTCCCGGGCCGGATGGTCCAGACGGCCGGCGTACCCCTCGTTTTCACGGCAGAGCTGACATTTCGGGTAGCTCTCCTGCTTCTTGCTGCGGGCAGCGGCAATGTCCCGGGGATCTTTCTCCGGCTTGGAGAGGTTAATAGAGAGGTCAATAGGCCCATATGGGCTATCCACCTGCCAGCGGATGTCTCTCGCCACGCGGGTGGTCCGAATGTAGTTGGAGTCCCGGGAGACCTGATAGAAGTAGTCCGTGGCCTCCGATGGGCTATCCTGATATTTCTCCTGGAACGTGCGGATGACCTCGGAGGGACGCGGTGTCAGGACGCCCATGAGCTGGGTGTCAAAGAGGTCGCGTCCCGCAACGCCCTCACTCTTGAGAAGACCATTCTCTGCGGCGTAGTCCAGCAGCGGTTCCAGAATGTCCTCTATTTTCTCGGGTACACCGTCAAAGGGAACCTCCTCGAAACTATCCTTCCGGAGCGTCAGGAGAAGCTGGTTCACCGCATATCTGCGGTCATACTCGCTGATGAGTCCCTTTTGAATTCCATATTCGACCAGCTGCCCTATGCAGCGGTCCACTATTTTCTCGTCCATTACTCCGTCACCTTCATTCCACCGTATTTCCGAATTTGCAGTACATGGCAGGAACCCTCGCCGAAGACGGAGTCCAGCGCCTCCTGATAGGCCGTCACAAGGTCGTGGGGCACGAAGGCCTGAATGGTTCCGGCAAAGCCGCCGCCGTGGACGCGGGAGGCACCGCGGTCCTGTAATACCAGGTCACTTACCGAAAGCGCCACCGGGATATTCTGTTCCCTCTCTCTCTTGGGCGATGTAACATTCTGTAAATACTTAAAAGAGGAATTTCCCGAGGACTGTTCTCCCTTCAGGAATGAATCAAAGTCCCCACTCTCCAGGGAACGGACCTGAGAATCCACGCGCTGTTCCTCGGCGAAGAAGTGCATGGCGCGGAGAACGGGCCGATCCCCACAGGTCTCCCGGAGCTTGGGAATGGCGGAGAAGAACTTCGCCTCATCCACGTCCCGCAGGAATTCCTTTCCGAAATAGGATGCGACCTGCTTCATCTCCTGCGGAATGGCCGCGTAGTCCTCGGTCAGGTCGGCGTGGGAGCCCTTGGTGTCCGTAATGCAGAGGGCGTAGCCGAACTGGGAAAAGTCGGTGTCAAGCTGATGGATGACTGGATTGGCAGGGTCTTTAAAGTCGATGGAGATCATTCCGCCAACAGAGCAGGCCATCTGGTCCATGAGGCCGCTGGGCTTTCCGAAGAAGACGTTCTCCGCGTACTGGGATGCAATGGCAATTTGAACCGAGTCCACCTTCATGTCGTTGTAGAGGCCGGAGAGGATAGTTCCCACCAGCACCTCAAAGGCAGCAGAGGAGGACATGCCGGAGCCCTTTAGTACCTGACTGGTCGTGTAGGCGTCAAAGCCGCCAATCTCGTAGCCGCGATCTTTGAACCAGGCGACCACGCCACGGATAAGAGAGGCAGACGTCCCCTCCTCTTCCGAAACCGGCTCCAGAACAGAGATGTCCACCTGGTCCTCCGGGAAGCCCTCTGATTTAATACAAATGCGCTGATCCTCCGTCTTCTTGACCACCGCAATGACATCGAGATTCAGAGATGCCGCCAGCACTTTGCCGTGCTGATGATCCGTGTGGTTTCCGCAGACCTCGGTCCGGCCGGGTGCGGAGTAGATGGAGAGGTCCCCATCCCCGTAGAGTTCCACAAACTTGTCCACAGCAGAGAGATATCTCTCCGACTCGTGTGCGAGCACGGACTTGTCTAAATAAATTTTCTGCAGCTTTTCCTGGAAGGGAGAGCCTGGAATGGTCCGCTTCAGTTCCGCTGAATTTGCCATAAAAAGACCTCCGAAACGTTATTCTGTTACTATCGCTTTCAGTTTATCACAGAATAGGTGGAATTCCAATGAACATGGGAAAAAGCTCAACTATCCGGCTTTGTAGAGAGTCTTACTATTGAGAATTCAAAGAGGAGTTTTGAAATGACAGATCGCATGGTCCAGAAGATCCGGCGGGAAGCCCGGTCTCTGGAGCAGGAATCCATCGAGCTGGAGCTGAGCGGAAGATCCCACAGTGCCGCGGAACAGGCCGAGGCCGCCCTCCGGAAGATGGAGACCGTCGCAAAAATTCAAAACAAAATATCTGCCTATCGTGATCTGGTGTCCGCCAGCTGGAACTATCTGAACGTGACCCGTGTCAGCTACCCATTCACCGAGGTATCTGCGGAGGCAGCCAGAGTCGGCATACAGGCCCAGAAGTCCATACTTCGAATCAGCAACTCCCTTGCGGAAAAGAGGAACCTCGCGGGAATTTGCCGGGACGGCTGTATCTATCTGGGGAATTCCTCTCTTTCCATGGCGGAAGAAGCGGTCTCTTTGGCCGAAGAACTTGTAAAGCTATCCAGCCGCAAAGAGGACCGAAAGCTGTTGGGAACCTGTTATGCCCGCCGGGGCGAGGTGCTCACCGCTCTCGGCCAGTATGACAGCGCCCAGAAGGATCTTGACCGTGCCACCCTGATACTATCTACCCTTTATAAGGATGAGCCGTGGGACTGGACAGCCGCCATTCGGGTTCGCTGCATGTACATCGCCTTCTATCTGGAGAAAAAGATGTTTGCTGCGGCAAAAGCGAAATGCCAGGAGGCCATCTCGTTCCTCCGCCACGCACTGGAGTGCTGCAAGCCGGCCTATTATGCTACCATTGCCATTGCAGCCACCGCGCTCTTCCGTTTCTTCGAAAAAAATGCTCTGACCGCAGAAGAGGATCAGAGCATGAATCTATTAGTTCAGTTTTATCGCACCCACAAGGCGGAGCGCGCATTCAAAATAGATATTTCCGAGACCATCCATGTCGCAGCCCGTTACGTGGAACAGCTCTCCGAAAAAGGAGAACTCGCCGAGGCACAGGCCGTAGGCCAGAAGGTCGAGCAGACTGCTGCGCACATTCTCTGTGAAGAGGACAATCCCGAGGTCTATCAGGACTTCTGTCGCACCTGCGCAGTCTTAGCCCGCCAGCCAGTTTAGCGGCGGGAGCTCTCCCGTACCAGACGGTCCGTCATGCGGTCAATGGTCTCCATAGAAAGGGGCCGACGCGTGGGATCGGCATAGCCGCGAATGTACCGGGCCAATTCCTCCGAGCCGCCCTCGGACGCAACAAACACCGGGACGCCGCCGTGCTCCGGAACAAAGTTCACATGGGTCTCCGGATTGGCAAAGTATACAATGCCCTGGACCCAGATATCGTTCTCCTGCTCCCGCAGGAACCCCGCCAGGTTGTGCACATGGGTGCTGACCTGTTTCACCGGGTTATAAAATTCCTTCTGATAGGTGTTGCCTCCTCTTGAGGTCTTCACCTGAATCCATTTCTGATCTTCTTCACCGCCGGTTATCCGCCCGCGGTGATTTTTTGTCTCCACAATAAAAATACCGTTCGGTCCCATGACCACCAGGTCCATCTCGCTCTGCTTGCCGCGGTAGCGAACATGTGCATTGGGGACAGCGGTATAGGTGTCCGGCAGAACAGCCAAAATACGGAGCGTGTGTTTCTCCCCGTCCACGCCGGAGCGCAAGATATCGGCATTCTGCTTGTCCTGATACCAGCGGGTACCATAGGTGACGAGCAGGATGAAGCTTATGACAGCTCCGAGGATGCCGAGGGTGGTGAGGGCGTAGACAGCAGCTGCATCGCCCGACCAGAACAGAATCAGACTGCCGAGCAGGCCGGCCGCCGAGCCGATGACCTGTGTGCGTCTCCCCTTCTCTCTGCCCTGCACGGAGTTGAGGCGGGACCCCAGAGAGCCCTCCTCCGGTCTTTTAACAATCATAGAATCCTCCTATCTCCAGCGGTGCTTCTTGTGGCACCGCTCGCACATTCCATAGCGGTAATTCCAGGGAAGCGGCCGCCCGCAGTACTTGCAGTGCTTGGCCGGGAGCTTCTGCTCCTCCAGAATGCGCATGATCATGTCGGAGATCTCCTGTTTTGTCTCCGTTATCTCCTCCAGGTCCTCCGTGTGGGAGAAGCGCTGGTCATAATAGAATGTGAGGTCACATACCTTGTAGGCAAGCTCTAGTTCCGGCAGGTCCCGGGCCTTCGGGTCCACAAAGTTCTCGAGGTTGGGACGGACAGAGGAAAAACGGATTTCCCGCCCGGCGCGCTCGGCCCGGTAGAAGTCCTCCCAGAGGTGGTTTAAGTAGTCCTCTTTCTCATCGAAGGGGATCATGAGGAACTGGTAGATGAGCTCCTTGTCCCCCTTGCCTGAGATCTTCTCGAGCTGTTCGCACAGAGCAATCTCAATGTCCAGGTTCTCCTTCTCATACCCCGGTTTCTCCGGGATAGTGTTCCACCGCTTCAGGATGTCGGAGAGGCTGGCATCCAGACCCAGAAGGGACTGGGGAAATGCAATGGCAGCATGGGTCAGGTCCGGCACCTTCTCGGTGAGGGAGGAGGCAATAAACGGGCGGTCGCCGAAGGCGTTGACATAGCCTACGTTGAAAAGACCGCGGCGGCCGGCACGGCCGGCTATCTGCTGGACCTCCTCCGGGAGCAGCGGACGCAGGTCCTTGCCGTCAAACTTTGCGGTCTCCAGGAACACGACGCGCTGAATAGGCAGGTTCATGCCCATGCCGATGGCGTCTGTGGCAACGACGACCTGGGTGTCCCCCTCCATGAATTTCCGCGCCTCGTCGTGGCGGACATCATAGGGCAGCGAGCCGTAGATGACGCTGCAGGCAATGCCATGGCGTTGTAGCTCGGAGGCAACGGCATGGACGTCTCGCTTAGAGAAGACGATGAGGGCATCCTTCTCCTGGACGGATTTCGGGAAGGAGAAGTCTCTCTGCTCCATGCGAAGCGGGGTCTGCCGCTTGTGGTGGACGACCTCGTAGTCGTCCTCGCAGTCCTCAATGAGCCGGATGAGCAGCGGCACCGCATTGGAGGCACAGCACAGGTGCACTTCGTCGGCGCAGATGCCGAGGATGGCCGCGGTCCAGGAACCGCCCCGGGACTCATCCGAGATCATTTGGCACTCGTCAATGACCGCCACCTCGTACTGGGCCTCTGGGTTAAACATTTCCACCGTGGAGGCCTGGTATCGGGAACCCGGCACCTCAATGCGCTCCTCGCCGGTGACGAGACTACAGGGGTATTCGTCCATATTCAGGGACTCAAACTGCTCATAGGCCAGCAGGCGCAGCGGTCCCAGGTAGATGCCCTTCTCGGATTCCCGGAGGGCGTTTATGGCCTGATAGGTCTTGCCGCTGTTTGTCGGTCCCTCATGGATGACAAAGTGCCGGTGCATTTGCCGGGCCAGCGGGTAGAATTCGGTGTAGTCGTCCGGGATCTCCCGGAGCATGTTCTCATGGAGGATGGCATTCTGCTCGCTCAGGTTCTCGTAGTGCTCCACCGCCGCGTGGTAGCGGGGGTTGCGGCGCAGATAGTAGAAAATCTGCTTCTTCGGGAACCGTTTTGCCAGCTCGTGCGTGACGTCCTCGTTCCAGGTCGTGAGGCCAACCCGGCGCGTCAGCATTTTCAGGTCTCGCTTGCTGATGCGTTGGCGATCCATCTCCGGTACATAGTCACAGACCTTCAGAGCCAGATACCGGTCGAGGTTGTAGCCGGTGCGCAGGGCCGACATCAGGATCTGCTCAAAGATGCCGCTCCCGTGGTAGTCGTCAAAATACTGGGCTATGTTGGTCTCACTGAGTTCGACCCGCCGGCCGTACCCGGGGCGTCCCTCCACAAGGACGACGCCGTCGGAGAGGTAGCGGCGGATCTGTTTTGCCATGGACGCCAGCATCTTGGAGCGGTGCTCCTCGAGGATAGCGTCTATGTCCAGGGACCAGATGAGGTCCTCATAGTTGTCTTTCTGCATGAACTGAATTTCCTTAACTTGCTTTTAGTTTCTCATATATCTTCCGGTAGGTGTCGCCGTGGTAGTGGAGGCCGTAACGGTCTGTCATGTCCGGGTCACCGGCAATGTCGGTGTAGAGCATGCTGTAGGTGTCCACATAGGTGACGTCCCGGGAGAGGCCGGAACGCATGGCGGCGTTGAATGCCTCAATGGAAGCATTCGTCACCGTGCGGCACTTCTGCTCATTCACCGGGTTCACCGAGACAAAATAGACCTTTGCCCCCGCTGCGCGCCAATCGGCGGCTTTTTTATTGATGAGTTCCAAATACCGGCTTTCATTGCTTAAGTCGTTGACGCCAAACAGGATATACACAGCGGTGCCGGAGCGGATTCCATACTCCTCCGCTTTTGGAATGGCGGTGGAGGAGAAATAACTGTAGCCGGCGCCCTCCCGGGCGTTCCAATACTCGCCGTCCTCTGTGGCGTCGATGGTGTGGTTGTACTTGCCATAGAGGGTTGTGTACATGCCAACGGTTCGTGAATCGCCCAAGAAAATGCGATTCGTTATGGTCGTACGGGTTGGATTCGTCATAATACCGGGAAACAGCCAGGAAAGGATAGAGGCCGAGGCCGGGACAGCCAGCACGCCGGTGAAAAGCAGTACAGCGGACAGCACGATGGCCACTATTCTAGCGGATTTTCTCTTCGTTTTCTTCATTCGTTTCTCCTCAGGCCCGCTCCATCGGGACCGTCTTCTTGCCCTTGGCGAGCTGACCAAACCAGTTGCCCATACGGTGCAACGGGATGGAAAGGATGACGGAGACCGCAATGACGCACAGGTAGACCCAGAATTTGTTGGTGGGAATGTCCCAGGCCTTTGCCAGGTTCCGACAGCAGACATGGGTCAGATACAGCTCCAGGGAGTAGGAACCGGCAGCCCGCAGGAAGAGGCGGCCCTTGTTGTCCACATTCTTTTGGACCTCCACCAGAGCGGAGAACAGGATGATAAGGCCAAGGGTGGGAAGGATATCAATGTAGCGGCGGACCAGATACGTGGTGTCATAATAGCGCAGCACAAAGCCAATGCCATACAGAATGGCGGCGCCAGAGAGGAAAGCAGGGCGGTAAAAGCTCATGCCCTCCTTGATGTATTTTCCTAGGTAGCATCCCAGCAGGAAGACCGGAATGCGGCCGTACACAATATCCTTTGCAATAGGTGTCTGATGGAACCAGTGGAACAGAGTCAGAGACACCGCAATGACCACAGCTACCAGCAACACAAACCGCAGCGTCCGAATACTGTCCTTTTCGGTGCTGTTCAGGTACTTATGGATGAGCGGGTACACCAGGTACATGACGAGGATAAAGAAGATGAACCACAGCGTCAGGGTGCCCTTGGTGAAGTAGGTGACAAACAGGAGATTCTGCCACCAGTCAGTGAATGTCCCGCCCTTTATCCACAGGCGGATAGCCCAGAACACCATACCCACCACGAGATAGGTGGGAACGATGCGGGCAAGCCGCTTCTTATAGAAGTGCGAGACGCTCGGGTCCCGGCTCATGGAGTAGTAGAGTCCCATGCCGGAGAGGAACAGGAACACATCGACGCCGAGTGCGCCCATGCCTATGCCGTACCAGTGGGCCACACCCCGGAGCCAGCCCGGGCCGCCCAGCTGATTCACATCCTGGAAGAAGTGCAAAAGCATGATGGAGAGGATGGCAAAGCCGAAGAGCTCATCCCTTGTGGAGCTTATGGTCCCCAGCGAGTACGTCTTTTGTTTTCCCATTGGATTTCGGTTCTCCTTTTTTCTTCTGATTGTTCGGATCATAGAGGGAGTAGCAGAGCGCCGTGAATGGCTTCAGGGTCAGGTGTGCCACGCCGTGGTCGTCGGGCGTCACATCCATCTCCCCTTCCGGGTCTTTGCCGTGATAGGGCTGAAGATTGGAGTCCAGCAGCAGCTTCATGTTTTCGCCGAAGACCTCGTGATAATCATAGGTTCTGGTCTCCGCCGAGAAGTTGAACACAAACAGCAGCGACTCCCCGCCGCCGTGGCGCTTGAATACGTAGACCGACTGCTGGTTTAAGTCCGCCTCCACCCACTGGAACCCGGCCGGGTCAAAGTCCTTGGCCCAGAATGCGGGATGCGTGAGGTACAGATGGTTCAAGTCCATCATGAAGTGGTGGAAGGCGTCGTGGATAGGATATTTGAGCATGAACCAGTCCTGCTCTTTCTCCTCGTCCCACTCCCGGAACTGGGCAAACTCGTTGCCCATGAAGTTCAGCTTTTTGCCGGGGTGCGCGTACATATACAGGTACATGGCACGTGCCTGATCAAACTTGCCCTCGTAGAGCCCCTCCATTTTCTGGACGATGGTGGCCTTTCCATGGACCACCTCGTCGTGGGACAGCGGGAGCATGTAGTTCTCATTGTAGAAATAGGCCATGGAGAACGTGAGCTTGTTGTGGGCCGCCGGCCGCTCGGCGCTGGGGGTGCGGAAGTAGTTTAGCGTGTCGTTCATCCAGCCCATGTCCCACTTGTAGTCGAAGCCGAGACCGCCCCAGTCCACCGGAGTCGTGACCTTCGGGTAAGCCGAGGAGTCTTCTGCCACGAGGATGGCCGTGGGGAATTTTTCCTTGAGTCCGCGATTCATCCTCTTTAAGAACTCAATGGCCCCCTTGTTCTCACCCCTGGCCTCTTCCCCCTGCCAGTAGATGAGGTTGCCGACGGCGTCCATGCGGAGGCCGTCGAAGTGGTACTCGTCCAGCCAGAAGGCAGAGGCCGACTGCAGGAAGCTGCAGACCTCCGGCTTCCAGTGGTTGAAGTTGCAGGAGCCCCACTCGTTGTAACCAACATCTTTGTTGGGGTACTCGTAGAGCGCCGTGCCGTCGTAATTCCATAGGGCAAAGTCGTTGACGGCAAAGTGGACGGTAACAATGTCCAGCAGGACACCAATTCCATTGGCGTGGCACTGGTCAACAAAAGCACGCAGCTGGTCCGGTGTGCCGTAACGGGACGTGGCGCTGAAGAAGCCGGTGGCCTGGTAGCCCCAGGATCCGTCCGCCGGATACTCATTGAGCGGCATGAGTTCCAGATAGTTGTAGCCGTTCTCCTTGAGATAGGGAATGAGGATGTCCCCCAGCTCGTCGTAGGCGTACCAGTCCTCTTTGTCCTCCCCCGGCTTACGCCAGGAGCCGAAGTGGAGTTCGTAGATGTTGAGCGGTTTTTCCCGCATGGCGGTGCGGTTTTTCATCCACTCGGCGTCGTGGAACTCATAATTTCTCATGTCGTAGAGAACAGATGCCGTTCCCGGCCGCCGCTCGGAGAGGTATGCGTATGGGTCCTGATGATCTATAAAACTTCCGTCATACTTATAGATGCGGTATTTGTACATTTGCATGGACTCGGCGCCCGGCACGAAGACCTCCCAGATCTGACCGTCGTAGCCCCGCTGCATGGGGACGTCCTGCCAGTCCGAGAACTCGCCGATGACCGCCACATGGGCGGCGGCCGGTGCGTAGACCCGGAACATGGCCCCGCCGTCCTGGATATGGGCACCCAGCTTCCGGTAGGCCTCAAATTCCTGTCCGTAGTGGAAATTGTAAAAGTCCATTTCATTCCCCCCTGTCTGATGGTTTCAGTATATCATAGTCATCTAAGAAGGAGTGCTCCTCATCCCGATAATTATAGCCCGGGAAAGTGTCGAGACAGACATTGTGGACGCTGTTGAACAGGCTCCGCTCCAGGTTCGGATTCTCCTTGCGCAGTTCCCGGATAAGCCGTTTCATCTCCTGGCGTTTGGACTCCGCCACCCCTCGCTCCGTGTTCTCTGTGAACCGGCAGGCACACTGGAGAAACGTGAGATTATTGTAGTTTGCCCAGGCAATGATGTTCTCCTCCCGAATGCGGTACATAGGCCGGATGAGCTCCATGCCCTCATAGTGGAGGCTGTGGAGTTTTGGCGGCATGGTTCGGAGTTCTGAGCTGTAGAACATGCTCATGAGCGTCGTCTCATTGACGTCATCCATGTGGTGGCCGAGAGCGATTTTCCCACAGCCCAGGCTCTTGGCCGTCTTATAGAGCCAGCCTCGGCGCATTTTCGCACAGAGGTAGCACGGGTTCCGGTCTGTCCCGTTGGCAATGTCGAAGATGTCCGTCTCAAAGTAGGTCATGGGAATATGGAGAAGTTCCGCATTCTCCTCAATTTTTTTGCGGTTCTGGGGCGCATAGCCCGGGTCCATACAGAGATAGACCAGGTCAAACTGCTTGTTCCCGTGGGCCTGAATTTCCTGCATGAGCTTTGCCATGAGGAACGAGTCCTTGCCCCCGGAGATGCAGACCGCAATTTTATCTCCCTCGTGGATGAGATCATACTCGTCCAGCGCCATGACAAACGGGTGCCACAGCGTCTTACGGTATTTTGTGATGATGCTCCGCTCCACCTGCTGATACGGTTCCAGCGCCTTCTTTGCCACGCACACCCCTCCTGTCACAATCCTGTCTATTATACCTTAATTAGTATAAAAGAAAAAGGACTGTGCCCCTGCCGGACACAGTCCCAAATTCTATACGTTATTTCTCAATTTTATTGCCGTCTTTGTCATACTTGTAGAAGCCCTCACCGGCCATTTTGCCGATGTGACCGGCCTCGATCATGGGTTTGAGGATGGCGGCCTGCGCCTTGAAGTTGTAAGGAGCAATGAAGCCCGGGAGCTTCGTATACCGGTTGATGATTTCATAGGCGGTCTTGAGGCCGACGATATCAAAAATCTCAAACGGGCCCTTCGGAGCACCGGTGCCGAGTTTCCAAGCCTTGTCGATGTCCTCCGGAACGGAGATGCCGTTGGCATAGAGGTCAAAGCCGGACATGAGGAACGGAATGAGCATGGAGTTCAGGAGATATCCGTCCTTCTCCTTCGTCAGCTTCAGCGGGACCATCTTGATGTCCAGAGCAAACTGAACGACGGCGTCAAAGGCGGCCTCATCCGTCTTGGAGGTCATCATGACCTCGGCGGTGTTGTGCTTATAGATGTCGTTGGCAAAGTGGAGTGCCAGGAACTTGTCCGGCCGACCCGTGTACTTCATGAATTTGGACGGGAGCAGCGAGGAGGAGTTCGTGACGAGGATGGTCTTCTCCGGGAGGAGCGGCGCCAGGCGCTGGAAGATGGCCTTCTTGGCATTCTTCTCCTCGGTCATGGCCTCAATGACGAGATCAGCGTCGGCGAGTGCTTTCTCCATGTCAAGTTCAAGCTTCAGCGTGGAGTAGGCATACTCTGTCTTCTTGACGCACTCGTCATAGTCGAAGTCCTCATAGCTGTCCGCAAGTCCGGGGCAGAAAGCCTCCTCGGACTGGGTGTCCTTCATTTCCTTCAGGGCCTCAAGATAAGTGGCGTGAATTTTGTCCAGCTTCGGCTGGGTACGGCCGATGGAGCCCTCGCTCCGCAGCCAGATGGTGGTGTCAAATCCGCAGTACTGGGCCTGGAAGGCAATCTGGCTTCCGAGGACGCCGCCGCCGCAGACTACAACTTTTTTTATGGCCATAATGGTCCCTCCTTGAAAACGTTAGTTGTTCGAAACCATAATAACACATATTTTGTCAAGGTGGAATATTTTTGTCATATTCTCCCGGGCGATTTACGACAAGTTACACAAAACCTGCAAAAACGGCCGTTTAGTCGATGGTCATAATCTGGTCTACCTGCCAGATGATCTGCGTGACCCTGTCGTTCTCATCAAAATAGATGGTCAGATAGTGGTCTGTCACCGTCTTATCCGAGTACAGATTCATATTTCCAATGGCGCTGAGCTCATACATGAGCGGGAACTCCGGTTTGAGCTTCTCGTTGGCCTCGGCCTTGGTGTCGCCGATCTTCACGCCGTGCCAGTTGGCGTTCTCGTTCTCGCCTTGCGCAATGACAATGGTATCCTTCCCCTGCCGGCCTTTCGAGAGGTCGTTTCCGCCTTTGCCGCCGGTGAGGAGGCCGGTGCACGCCGCAGCCGGCAGCGCCATGGCGAGGCAGAATACAAGGGCGAGTAAGATGGATATAGTTTTTTTCATGGTGGGTGTCTCCTTTATTGGAATTAAGGCAATGATAGGGCACGGGGCTTTAGGATGTCTGAAAAGTTGATGGGAAACCAGGTGTAAATTGCCGGGGCGATTCAGCGTTCTTCCCTCTTATACATTCCCCCGCCCGAAGCGCCATAATGTATGATAAAAATCGTCATCCCAAAAGAAAACCTACTACACTTCTTCCAAATTTGGGGCATGATGTATGAGACAACAACTCAAGCCAAAGAAAGTGTATGAGAAACCGCGAAATCACCTCATACAACGATTCTCATTTTTCTCATCCTTGTATAAACAATATAATGAAAGACTGCCATGCCGCCCGAGCGCGACATGGCAGATAAATATTATTTGGAATTATTCCACTCTCATTAATAGCGGAATCCGGTTGCACCGAGAGTACCTTTCTTGCTGGTGTAAATTGCTTTTCCGCCAGTAAGATCATTCATAGAACCAGCCGTACCACCAGTAATATGGGAGCTGATTTCATTGGCCATCTTTGTGGACGGAAGACGGAACGAAACAGGATTTCCTTTATCTCCACCCTGCTTTGCAATCATGGTCGGCATTGCCTTCATGACTTCATCCCAAGAGTTGAAATAGAAGCCATTCTTGCGATACCAATCCTGATCCGTGTTGGTGCATTTGCTCCACTCAGAAGCATTTTTCGGAGTATGGGTCTCCGACATCATGTCTTTTGTTACGTTGAAATAACGGTACGGGGCGTAGTTGTAACCATTAACGAGAACATCATCCCAGGTAACATCGACCAGATATTCTTTACCGTTCAGAGTCACAATATTCCACATATGATCTTCTTTGTTTCCTTTGGGGTTAGTGGCCACACCAGTTTGAACACGGCAGGTCACACCAAGCTTGTTAAGAAGATACTGCATTGCAAGAGAATAACCCATGCAGCTGCCTTTATGCTCAACAAGGCTGTTGTAAATATTGTTCTCGCCTACCTAATAGGAGACAAGGTTGCGAAGCTGGTCGTGAACGTACAGCTCCTTATCATAATCCGAACCACTCTTCGGAGCATTGGCAAGGATCTTATTTGCTGCACTCTCAACATCAGAGACCTTCTGGCGGGCATTGCTCATATATTTGAAGTTATAAATATAGGAGACAACAAAACCATTCTCATTTTTTGCCTTGGCAGGCTTAGAATTAAGAATGTCAACATAGAAGATTTCAGGATGCTCCTGCTGGATAATCTGAGGAATTTCAGCGAGCTCCTTGCTGTCCAGGTTGTTAGAAAGCGTTACACTATCTTGAAATTTTGTGAGGGCATCTACGATTTTGCAATAAGCAGTCTGTCCATTACGGGAAAGGTTTTTAGACCAATAGCCATCTGCAGACTGAGCATTCACAACATCTGCGCCCTTAGAGACAGCACTTTCCAGGCTGTCCTTAGCCAGAGAAGAAATGCCTGCTGCACTAGCTGAAACAGCGGCAGCCGAAACGGAACACGTTGCCGCCATTGCTAATGCAATGATTTTTTGAGTTAACTTCTTCATTCTTGTCCTTCTTTCATCTTTCGGGGCAAAGCCCCGCCTTGCTGTTTATTGTTCCATAACATTAGACCACAAAGTTGAGCGATGAGGTTGAAAAAAAGCGTCGGATTTCGTTTTCCAAACGAATTTCGGCGCTTTACCCATTTTTCTGGTTAAATCAGTCTAGTTCCTGTTCAAATTTTTGCAGTGTAATTTTGGTTCATGGGGGCATAGCCGCTCTCGTCCAGACCCATGACGAGCTTGTACAGGACCGCATTCAGCGCAGCGGCGCCCGGTGTCTGCAGCTTGCAGAACAGTGTGTTCCATTCTGACTCTGGGAGGATGACGCGCTTGAGGAGGCTTCCATCTTGGACCATGGAGAGGGCCTGCTTGACCCACTGGGGGTCGTTGCCGTCATCCGTGCCGGCAAATAGATTTTTGGCGATGTAGTTGCCAAAATCCAGGAAAGTATGTGTGTCGTCGATCTTGCTGTTCGCGAGCTGGTCGATAATCTCAGTCACTACATCGCCCGCCTTGGTATCCTCTAGTTTCAGCGCCTGGTTAACATTGGAGGCGAGCCACTCCACGGTGACGCAGCGCTTGTCCAGCATGTCGGTGATTTTCGGGTCTGTCTGGACTGTCTGCCAAGATACCGTGCCGTCCGGCTGGAAGTTGAGAAGGCGGAAGACCGATGGGAACGTGAGCGGTGTGCAGGTCTCCACGTCATAAAGGTCGTTGCCCTTCTCCGTTTTCAAGTGAGAAACGCGCTGGTTGTGCATGTGGCCGGTGAAAATCATGTGCATTCCGGCGTCGGCAAACTCCTTGGAGAGGCGATCATGATCTGCCACAAGATTCGGGCCCTCCAAATTGTAGTGGGCCACCTCGCCATGATGCTGCATGCCGATAATCTTGTCGCCGCGCTGTTTGGCGGCTTCAATCTGCTGGAGGATCCATTTCTCCAGGTCTGGTGTGATCTGGCCGCCGCCCTCTGCTATGTTCTTGCCGCTCTTGGTGTTGTCAGAGCTGTATCGCCCATCATCCATGGCAATGATGGTGTAGCCTGGTTTCGGCCGGGCCACGTAGGACTCCTGACCTGCCACGGCGCCATTCTTCGGGACGTAGCGGGCAATGATCGTCGGATCCTGATACGTTATCTTATAATAGGAACGGAACTCCTCCGGGGTAATGCGCGCAGTGCCCGGCACCGGCGTGTTCCCCTCGGCGTTGATGTCGTGGTTGCCGTTGATGACATAGACATGCATTCCCGGGACAGACTTCTGCAGAGCCTCCAGCCAGCGGGAGAGCTCGGCATGGCCCAGCTTCTCGCCGTTTTTGGTGAGATCACCGGAGACGAGGAGGACCTCGGGCTTCAGCTCCTTGACCTTCTGCAGCGTGGACGAAATAATGGCCTCGTTATGCCAGTTGTCCTTGATATCGGTGCTAAAATTTTTCCGGCAGAGTTCGGGGTCGGTCATAAGCTCCCCGGGGAGAATGTGGATATCGGAGAGGCTCACGACCCGCAGATTCTGGTCTGCCTCCTCCGTCTTTTTCTTTGCCGCCGCAGCAGGGATGGCTGCGAAGACGACCATCAGCAGTGCCATAAGGCACGCCAGCCATTTTTTACAATTCATAAAATTAACACTCCTTTTCGCCGAACCATCTTAGAAAAGGAGTGTTATACTTGTATGCATTTTTCAGTTAAGTTCCGTCGGGTGTGCTGTTAAACCCCGGAGAATCCGGTTAACGCCCGGTCAAGTCGGTAAAGTTTTCGTTAACCGATGACGCTGAGAATCTGATTCGCCATGTACCGATGGCCGTCCTCCGTGGGATGCGGATCAAAGCCGATCATGATGATATGGTTCCGGTCGGTGATGACCTCGGTCTCGTGGACATCGGCAAATTTGACGCGACCACCGTACTGCTCAGCGAGGGACTTCTTGTAGTCGTTCATCTGGTCAAAGAAGACGTTTAGCAGCTGCCCGACATAGATGGGTGTGTAGGGCGGCAGGGACCAGTGCTTGCAGGGGTTATAAGAACCGACGAGCACGAGAGTCACGTCCGGGTTCAGCTCAAGGATGCGCTTGACAAGGGCGCCATAGTTCTCCTCAAAGGCTTTCTCCCAGGAGAGGAGCGCCTTCGGATACTCGACGGCGACGGCAAGTCCCTGATCCGTTGCATAGACGATGGGGAGCCAGAGATCATTGAAGCCGACATCCAGCGTAATGAGGTCAGCCTTCTTCACGGCGTCCTGATAGAGGCCGCGCTCTGCCTTGAGCTTATCCACGTCAGCATAGCCGCCCGAGACGTCGGGAATTTCGGTTTTCGTAATATCGTCTCCGTCATAGGTCGGATCCAGCAGCATGCGGAATTCTGCAGAGCGGAAACCGTCCTGGGCATAAGGATAATAGGTCTTGGCGTGAACGGCGTCTGCCACATATGCGCCATAGGTGCCCTCTACCCGGCTCATCCGCTTTGAGCGGTCAAAGTTGTCGAGACCGAAGCCCTCAGCCACGCTGTCGCCCAGCAGTAGATAGGTGTCGTAGGATCTTCCGTTATATGGGTTGAGGCTCTCGGCAAATACGCCGACTGCAACCGTTGCCGTCATGAGGACAGCGAGCAGCAGCGCTGCCAGTCTTCTTCCGAGATTTTTCATGGAATCGTCTCCATTCCTTATATTAATGGTTAAAATATACGGGAAATCCGCGAGAAAATCAACCATTTTTCCGTAAAGCTTATGTGCTTTACATCTTCGGCGATTTGCAAATTTTTCCCATACCTACGTTCTCTCCAAAGCACCCTCAGCCTGATTTTCCGCATAAATTTCCTTTACACGCAAAAATACTGCGCCGCGGACCATTTTTGGTCCGCGGCGCCTATTTTTACATCAGCTTTTTCACTTTTTTCCGAAGCACTGGACCCAGTAGGTCTCACCGTTCACCGTAAACGATGCGGTGCCGACGACGTTGAACTTGGAGTCCAGCAGATTGCGGCGATGCCCCTGTCCGCTGTAGGACTCATTGGCCTCCTCCCAGTCCTCCATGACTTCCTCATAACTTCTCTGGCCGTGGGCAATGTTCTCTCCCTTTGCCATGTAGTTCGGGTAAGCCGTGAAACAGCTGGAGCCATCCGGACGAGTATGACTATACTTTGTGGCAAGCTCTCGGGCACGGGTCTCAGCGGTCTTCTCCAGAGCGGGATCTCTCTGCAGGGGCTTCAGAGTATTGCTCTCACTGGTGTTGTAGACCGCTTTCGTTCCGTGCGAAGTCCAAGCCCACTGGCCCTGCTTCGTTCGGAAAGCATTGATCTGATCATACCAGCTGGAATTGGTCTGCGCCGAACAGGTCACCGCTGTGATGGCCATTAGGACGGCAAGCAGTACAGCCGAAGTCGCTGTGCGTATTCTTTTTTTCATTTGGGGTTCCTCACTTTAGGTAACAGGGTGTGCTTTTACAGGTGTAAATATTATACAACTAAATACCGTTTAATATCTACCTATAATTTGTAAAAAATTATACATTTGCAAACTGTGTTACTATGGAGAGGAAAGTAGTCCCATAATAAAACCATCGTAAATCGCCCCAATGATAGGAGATACACCATGAAAAAGACCTCCACCCTCCTCCTCTCCCTCCTGCTGGCCCTCTCGGTCCTGTTTTCCGTCCCGGTCAGCGCCCAGACGCTGGGCCTGCTGCCGGACACCGTTCGTCGCCCCGCAGCCGGCGTCACCGAAACCGAGTATTCCACCCAGACCGAGGACGGCAAACCTGTCCGCTACTTCGTGCTGGACACCGCATACGGCCTGCCGGGCTCGCACCTGAAAATTGGCGTAGGTCTGCCAAATAACGGTACTTCCTTCGGCATGCAGAAACTGACAGAGCAACTAGCTGCCATCCGCGCCGGCGGCACCAACGTCCTGGCCGGTGTCAACGGCGATTTCTACAATATGGTCACCGGTGAGCCCGAGGGCCTGTTCGTGAAGGATGGCGTCCCGCTCCACGGCTGGTCCGCGCCCAACGCGTTGCCGGACAGTCTCGGCCGCATTCCGTACCGCACGTTTTTCGGCATCAAGTCAGATGGGCGCGCTGTCATCGGCGGCCGTACTGTCTACGACTCCGTTAAGGGCTGCCTGCAGCAGGCCATCGGCGGCGCTTTCATGCTGGTGGAGAACGGCCAGCCGGTGAAGGTCCGCTACCCCGCTTCTGTCCGGAGTTTTGTGGAGAATCGCCACCCGCGCACCGCCGTCGGCATTCGCCGCAACGGCACAGTCTTCTTCATCTGCGTCGACGGCCGCCGCGAGAACTACTCCAACGGTATAAGTCTCTATGATCTGGCCGACCTTATGCGAAAGTTCGGCGCCTGGACCGCTATGGATCTCGACGGCGGCGGCTCCACAGCCCTCTGCACGCTCGACCGCGAAACCGGCACCCTGCCCCTGCGCAACTCGCCATCCGGCCAGAAGCTGGGATCGGCGACGGGTGGCGAGAGGAAGATTGCGAATTGCGTTTATGTTTATGAATAACTGGGGCGATTCACGGGTGATGCTGTCCGAATAACTTTGAATTTATGCTTGAACTAGGACCGTGGCGGCGGTGAGTGGCTGCTTCGGTCCTAGTTTTTTCTTCGTTCGAATGAGCGGAGCCCGGGAAACTAGGACCACATTGCTGATTTCAGCCAGTCCGGTCCTAGTTTTTGCTCCGCTCGAGCCCGTGAAACACGTGAAACTAGGACCGAAACTCTGTGAGTGGCCATTCCGGTCCTAGTTTCCCTTCCCCTACGCATCCCACTTTCGTAAAATACGAAACTCAGCGAGGCTGTCAGACCTTTTCCCCTAAAAATTCCATTTTGGTCTGACGATTTGCCCCCTTATCTGGGGCGATTCAGCCCATTGTTAGACCATTCCACTTGAATTTTCCCGTTTGGTCTAACTTTTCAACCGAATTCGGTTTATTTTTTTAGACTGAATAAGGATTCACGGGCCGTTTGGTCTAACTAACCGCGTAAAATCAACCGAAAGTGGTCGGAATTGTCAGACTAAATCGCCCCAAAAATAAGAAAAGGTATAAGGGGGCCGGCTGGAACCGAGCAGCCCCTCCATCGCCCCCTAAAAACAATAAACGCGCCGCAGCTCCGGAACAAACTCCAAAGCCGCGGCGCGCCTTAGTTTACATTCAATTATTTGCCGGCAACCTCGTCGAGGATGGCGATCATTTCGTCATTCGTCATGACCTTCGGGACCGGATACGGGAAGCTCTCAATGCGGATGGACTTGATGATTTCCTTGTAGTCCAGGGTGGCAATCTGCGGGACTTTGCCGTCGATGCCATATTTCGCACAGAGTTCACGGATGGCCTGGATGAAGGCCTCGGCGTTGTCCTCCACCGAGAGGATCGGGTCAGCGACGCCGATGAGCTCAGCGAGTTCAGCCAAGCGCTTGTCGGCCTGCGGGCGGTACCACTCAAGGATTGGCGGCATGAAGGAGCCAATCAGGTAGCCGTGAGTCAGGTGCGTCATGGCGCCGACTTTGTGGGCAAACGGATGGACATAGGTGGTCTCGCCGGTGATGAGGACCTGGCCGCCCTTGTGGGCTGCAATCATCATGTTCTCGCGGGCCTGAATGTTGTCGGGCTCGGCGACAGCGGTGTCAAGGTTGTCGAAGATGAGCTTGATGCCCTCGCGGGAGAGCTTGTTGGACTTGCGGGTGCGGCCGATTCCGAGGTAGGCCTCGACGCAGTGGGAAAGAGCATCGATGCCGGTGAGTGCCGTCATCTCCGGGTCCATGGTGACACTGAGCTCGGGGTCCAGGAACGTGTAGTCCGGCTGGAGCGAGGTGTCGTTGATGGTGTATTTCCGACCAGTCCGGCGGTTGCTGATAACCGACGAGAACGTCGTGTCAGCACCAGTTCCGGAAGTGGTGGGAATGCAGATGGTCTTCGGATAGTTGGCGGGCTTTTTGAAGATCCACTGAACGTCAGGGAGCGTTACGCCGAAGAGGCCGCCCATCTTGTCCGGTTTGCGTGCGGGGCGAACGACACGGCCGGCGACTGCCTTGCAGGTGTCGATGGGCGAACCGCCGCCGAGACCGATGATGACATCGCATCCGTTCTCGAGGTAGGTCTTGTAGCCGCCCTCAATGTTCTCAATGGTCGGATCCGGGACAACGCCGTCATAGATGGCATAGCCGACACCGGCCTTGGTGAGGGACTCGGTGACTTTGGTGACCTGGCCAAACTTTACCATGTTCTTATCGGTGACGATGAGGGCTTTCTTCCAGCCGTTCTTTGCAGCGAAGTCGCCAATCTGGGAGATGACGCCCGGGCCCTCGGCCACGGCGTTCTCCGGGAACTTGAAGCCAAGGGAATGGTTTCCAGCGGCGACGGCAAGGGCAGCAAACTGCTTGAACGCCGGTAAGAAGGAGCCGACATAGAAGATGGTATCAAGGGAGGCGATGAAGCCCTCCACAAGATCCTCGACCCGGTTTCCGCAGGAGACCTTGATTTCGGGTTTATATTTTGAGAGATCTACGTTGAAGAAATCCACAAGTTTTTTATTCATATCTCGTTCTCCTTACTTCAGAGCCATGGCGGCCTTGTATGCCGTATGGGTTGCGTCTGCAATACGGCCGGCATGCATGGCGTCGCCGACGTTGATACACTTATAGGTCAGTTTCGTAATGGCCGGGTCCAGTCCGGTGGGACGGACGCCGAGAGACATGATAACGGTGTCACAGGGGACGTTCTTCTTGTTGTTGACGATATGGGCATTCTCAATTTCCACGCTGTCCTCGCGGATTTCCACGAGTTTCCAGCCGGCGTAGAACTTGGCGCCTGCGTCCTTGAGCTTCGGAATAACGTCCTCTTTGTGCTGGCACCAGGTGCCCGGGGCAATTTCGTCCATCATCTCAATGATGGAGACCTGGTTGCCGTTGTCCGACAGGAACTCTGCGGTCTCGAGTCCGGTCATACCGGAACCGATGACGGCGACATTCTTGCCCTCAAGCTTGACATCTCCGCGGAGGATCTGGTCCGGGGTGTAGACGTTCGGGAGGTCATAGCCCGGAATCTTCGGTACAAACGGCGTACCGCCGGTGGCGTTAAAGATGGCATAAGGCTTGAGTTCGCTGACATTTTCCAGCGTGGCCTCGGTGTTCAGACGGATCTCGACGCCGAGTTTCTCGCACTGGGTCTTGTAGTCCTGGGTAATCCAGCCGATCTTCTTCTTCTGAGGCGGTGCGGCGGCAAGAAGGACCTGTCCGCCGACCTTGTCGGCCTTCTCAAATACGGTGACCTTGAAGCCCTTCTGGGCGCAGACACGGGCTGCCATGAGTCCGGCGGGGCCGGCACCTATGACGACGACCTGGCGTCCATCGCCAACCTTGGGCGGATTCAGCGGATACATGAGCTCGTTGCAGGTACGCGGGTTGACGGCGCACTGTCCAGGCAGGCCGCCGGCGAGGGCGTTGCCCATCATGGACTCGAGGCAGTACAGGCAGGACAGGCAGCGGTTGATTTCATCCGCGCGGCCCTCTTTGGCCTTCTTCGCCCAATAGGGATCGGCGAGGAACGGACGAGCCATAGCGATGACGTCCTGATAGCCCTCTTCAAGGAGCTTCTCAGCCTGCTCCGGCGTACGGATGACACCGGTGTTGCCGACAGGAATGTTGACGGCTTCCTTAATGCGTTTGCCGTTTTCTTTTCTCCAGCCCTGCGGATAGGAAGTGGGCTCGCACCATGTGTTCATGGTGTCATAGGTGCCGCAGGAGAGGTCAAGATACTGGACGCCATAGGACTCAAGAGCCTTGGCAATTTCAACAGCGTCGTCGATGGTGTAACCCTGGTCGTAGCCAAAGTTTCTGTAGTACTCATCGGCGGTAAAACGCGCGGAAATAGGATAGTCCGGGCCGCAGAGCTCATGGATCTTCTCGATGATCTCCTTTACGATACGGGTCCGGTTCTCCACGGAGCCGCCATACTCGTCGGTGCGGCGGTTGGTGTACGGGGAGATGAACTGCTGCAGGAAGTAACCGTGCGAGCAGTGCAGCTGGACACCGTCGATGCCAGCCTGTTTGCAGCGGTAAGCGCCGCGGGCAAACTCGTCCTCAATGGCCTTGATTTCCCACTTGGAGAGGGAACGGACGATCTGCGGGTTGCCGATGGGCGTGCAGGCAAGGGCAGCCGGTGTGCCACCGGAGGCCGATACGTTGCGAGGATACACTTTGTGTAGGGCGGGCATATCAAAGAAGTCCAGATACTTGGTCAGTCCGAAAAAGATATTCCAGTACCCGTCCCAATGACGGCCGATGATATCGGACAGCTTCCACGCCGTGACGACCAGCTGATAGGTCTGACGGCCCGGGTGATGCAGCTGTACGAATATTTTCGAGCCCTCTGCATGGATGGCATCTGCCAGTTTCTTCAGGCCGGGAATGCAGCGGTCGCTGGTGACCGAGAGCTGTCTCGGTCCGGTACATCCGGTCCAGTCACTGATCCGGGTGACCTCGGTCTGAATGAGACCGACACCGCCGCGAGCTCTCTCTCTGTAGTACTCAATGAGCCGGTCCCCTGCGGTTCCGTCCAGCTCCGCCACCTCCATGAGCATGGGGGTGAGGGCAATTCGGTTCGGGATGACACAATTTCCGATCTTCCACGGCTCAAAGAGCTTCGGGTATTCCATTTTCTCCACTCTATTTTCCTCCTTCCGGAAAATAAAAAATTCGGGCGATTCACACGCGTTTGAAATATTTGGACACGTGTTTTTCAATCACTTTTACTGTATCACCAAACCGACGTCCGGTTCAATCCAAATTTGTAAACTTGTGATATTTTTGTCGGTTTTCATAAGAAAAACGTATGGAATTTGTACAAGTATGAACAGTGCCGAATTGGATAATCTGTGACAGGGAAATAGCACAAATCTGGTAATACCAGACTAAATAGGACCTATTTTCAGGCAAAAAAATTCCAACGAGTTCGTTATAACGAGTTCGTTGGAATTTTTGGCGCCTAAAACAGCAAAATGCGTTTTCGGCACATTGCACAACTTGGTGTCGCCCAGGCAAGCGGCTCATACACAAGCCTCCCTTTCAAGCAGTTATGTATGAGAATAATATGGGCCCGCCGGGAAACATAATACACTCGGGCCCTATTCTTTCGATTCTGTATGAGAAAAATCGCCTTCAAATCGGAAAACATAATACACTTCCTCCCTAAATCTCCGATTCTGTATGAGAAATTTTCCATTGAACACAATGCATCTCATACAAGATGGCCGAATTTGGCTTGCATTGTATGAGTTGGCTCATACATGAATCATCGAATTCGGCGCCACTGTATGATATTTTCGAAAAACATGACGATTTTTCTCATACATTGAGGCCAATAATCGGCCGGAATGTATAACCGCCGCCGCCCCGCTCCAGAAAGCGAAAAAGAGCTGCATCGCCACAGCGACACAGCTCTCATATTTTTATCGGATCCCCCGCAGCGACTCATGCCGGTCCACCCGGTCATAATATGCGGTGATCTTCTTTAATGCCTCGTCCACGTCCGCCTCCAGGTCGAACGTGGAAATGGCCTTTTTCTCCAATTGTTTTTGGGCTTGGAACCCGACTTTTGTGGCGAGGATGGCGCGGACATCGGAGAGGTGCTCCACTTTACCGGAGGTCGCGCCACAGCCGCCACCTCCTCCATGGCCACAGCCACTGCCGGGGCCACAAGCAGACCCTGCATCGCCCCCGCCTTCCTCCAACGGAATTTCCCGGATGCCGCGAAACTCGAACCGGGTCCCCTCCGCCTCATAGATGCGGAACGACTGGGCCGCGCCGAACGTGGTGTCAATGACTGAGCCGTCTGTCGACGCCACCGCCAAAAGATAGCTCATCAGTTCCACCTCTGTACTGCAACGGAATAGATGTCCTCAATGACCTTGATGCCGCCCTGATAGCCCACGTAGGACTCATCCATGACGACCTTGTCCTGGACTGGCCAAGAGATGTTCAGGTAGTGGCCGTACATCTCCTCCGTCACCTCTTTCTCCCAATAGGAACCGAGGACGAGCGGGTAGCCGTGGTAGTCGTGGGCACGGATGGCCTGAGATATCTTCCAGCTGTCCGTCTCAAACTCCACCGGCGCCTTTATGCCATGGTTCAGATTCGAGAACTCAGCGGCCACGGATTCCCGGTACTTCTTCGGCGTGTCGTCCACGACAAACTGGGTGGCCGGATTCAGGCTCAGGTCGTTGACGAGGAATTTTGTCAGGGCCAGGGAGTACTGGGCATCCGCGGACACCGTGAACTGCTTCGCCATGACGCGGGTCTCAAGGAAGAGGTCGGCGTATCGCTCAATCAGATAGTAGTAATAGCCCTCCTGGTCCGCAATGACGCTCTCCACCTTATCCGATGGGACGCCGGCATACTCGCCGAGGGCCCGCAGGAACTTGCTGGTCTCAAAGGCGCCCACTGGCAGGTTCGGCCAGTGCAGGAAGGGGATCCCGAGGCGCTTTTCCATGCGCTCCATGGGCTCGATCCCCACCCAGGGGGAGACTAGAAGGTTGAACTCGGCCTTGGGGATGTCGCGGACCCGGTCCGTGCCCCCTTCATATCCGAAGATAACATTGGGCGTCAGGCCCAGCAGAGAGACCAGTTTTGCCAGCTGCTCATAGTTTCCGAGCCAGAACAGGTCCTGGTACGGGACATCGGCGAAGATGTTGACGAGGCCTTTCTCCCGCTCCCCTTCCGGGGCCGGCTCGAGGTACTGGTCGGTGATGGCATCCAGCACCTGCTCATAGCCTGTGTAGCTGTTGCCCCGGAACCCGGCAGTCTCAGCCAGGATGACCGGCTTGCCGGCCTCGCGGAACTCGTCAACGACACTCACGGAGTCATCGCCGACGATTTCCGGAATACATCCGGTGAGGACAATATAGAGATCCGCATCCAGGACTTTCATGGCATTCTCAATGGTCGTGCGGAGTTTCCGTGTACCGCCAAAGACGACGTCCTTCTCATTGAGGCTCGTGCAGGGGAAAATGTTCGGGGAGTAGTGTCCCGAGCTCCCGATGGTATCCGAGAGCTTTGCGGCGCAGCCGGGGCCCGAGTGGAGCACCGGGATGGCCCCGGGAATAGCCTGCACACTCTGCATGGCGGCCAGCGAGCACTTGTACCGCTGTCCGTCCAGTATCTTAGCCATTCTTTTTCTTCTCCTTCCCCTGCTGCATGAAGTAGTCAATGTTCTGCTGATACCACCAGTCGGTGTACGGCAGTTTCACGTGGGCCGCCAGGTTCTCCTCGAAGCTCCGGTTATGGATGGCATCGAGAACCGCGTTGGCGAACTCCAGCGTGTGCTTGTAACCGAAAATCATGTACTCGTCGGCGACATAGACCGCCGGCGTGCCGTTCTTTATGGCCCATACCGTGGAGCCCGGATGCCGGGACAGGTACAGGTCCGGCTGATACCGGTGCAGGATGTTCATGACCTCGTAGTTTTGCTGGTCTGAGACGGAGGCACCGTAGTCTATGCCCTTGTCCAGCAGGTATTTCATGGATGGCGGTACATCGCCATTCTCATATTTCTTGTCGTAGTGCCAGGCCAGGGCCCAGACGACCTGGATTCCCAGCTCATCCAGCACACGGGAGACCTCGAACGTGTAGCCGGGACCCATGCCGATAACGGCGCGCAGGCCCTTGAGCTCCTTCTTGATCTCCTCGATCTGCGGAATATATTTCTTCCTCTCCCGGGCGATGTACGCCTCGATCTTGTCAGAACGGTTTGTGACCCGGCCAATCTCCCGCAGCCACGTCTCGAATCCGGTGATACCCAGCGGATTGACCGTGCGGATATACGGAACCCCGTACTTCTCCTCCAGACCGTTGCCCAGATAATTGCCCAGAGTTCCGCAGATGCAGGTCGTCGCCTGGGCCTCGGACAGATGCCGCAGTTCCTCCACGGAGGAGTTGCAGTACAGGAAGACCGGGTCGAGATCGAACTCGTGGAACATCTCCACGATCTCCGGGCGGGCGCTCTCATAGAAGTTCTTGAAGTTGATGGTGTTGCGCTTCTGCTTCGGCGGCTCCACGATCTCACTCAGAACGGCATGATCGGAGATATCAAAGCCTGTGGCCCAGATGCGGGACTTGAATCCTTCGCAGTGCACGGCGGCAATAGGTACGTCGATCTCCGGCCGCACCTCCTCGACGACGGCGTCAATGTCCTCGCCGGTAATGCCGGTGGTGCAGGAGCTGGCCACGAAGATGGCCTTCGGGTGATGGCGCTCATAGGTCTCGAGGATAATCTTGCGGAGCTGTTCCGCAGAGCCGAAGATGGTGTCCCGCTCGTTGACGTCAGTGCCAACGTATACGGTGTTTGTGGTAACTCCGCGCTTTTTGGCCATTACTTTGTCCTGCCAGTAGACCATGGCTGATACTGCGGAGCATCCGGAGGGTCCGTGGTGGATAATGGCTACATCGCGGATATTGGCGAGCTGCCCCAGGGCGCACATGGAGAGGCAGGAACTGGACTGGGAGAAACAACGGGAGCAGCCACGGAGCGTGCCGCACTCACTCTGCTCCGAGAGGTCCTGCAGGCTGCCGAAATAGCCGGTGATGGAGCCGATCCTGTTCTCGCGGGTGGCCACGTTGGAACTGTTTAGATCAATGGACATTTGTGGTATCGCCTCCTGGATCAGACATCATAGAGCGGGGTCGTGAGATAACGCAGGCCGGTGTCGGGCGCAATGGCCACGATCAGCTTGCCCTCGGTCTCGGGCCGCTCGGCAATCTTTGTGGCAGCGGCCAGAATGGCACCGGATGAGGTGCCGAGAAGAATGCCGTCGTACCGTGCCGCAGCGCGGGCCGCCTCATAGGCCTCCTGGGTCTCAATGCTGAAATACTCGTCATAGATATCCGGATTGAACGTCCTCGGGAGATGCTCTGCCGGAATGCCCACGAATGGGTGGACACCGAAGATCTCCTCCGGGGTCGGATTCTCCTCAGATGGGAGGGAATTCGGGCCCGGCTGTACCGCGGCAATCTTGATATTCGGGTTGCGGGACTTCAGATAGGCGCCGGCGCCGGTGACGGTTCCGCCGGTTCCCACGGCAGCAACAAAGTAGTCCACATTGCCGTCCGTGTCTTTCCAAATCTCAGGGCCGGTCGTTGTGCGGTGGATCTCCGGGTTGGCCGGGTTCACGATCTGGTTTACGAAGACCAGCGGGCCGCCCTCTTTTTTCAGGATCTCCTCCAGGGCATTGGTTGCGGCAATGAAGTCGCCACCGGTCTCCTGCAGGACCTGGAAGACCTCCGGGACCTCGGACAGTTTGACGGTCTCGCCGCCAAAGGCGTGGATGACCTGATAGCGCTCGACGCTGACCTCGTCCTGGATATAGACCCGGAATTTGTAGCCCAGGACGGCGGCCGCAGCGGCAAGTCCAATTCCGGTGTTTCCGCTCGTGGTATCCACAATGGTGTCGCCCGGGTGCAGGATACCGCGTTTCTCAGCGTCCCGGATCATGGCGAAGGCAATACGATCCTTGACGCTCTGGTTCGGGTTGGCGAGTTCCAGTTTTACGGCGATCCGGCCGTAGAGCTTCTTCTTAATTTCGTAGTTGGAGAGCTCCAGCAGCGAGGTGTTTCCGACAAGTTCTTCTATGGATTTATGGATTGCAGGCATGATCGTTCCCTCTCTTTTCTCTATATATGGTAGTCATCTTCCAGATTGTCCATGAGACCGAACTGGATCAAAATATCCTCCAGCCGGCCCTGCGTCATGGGCGTCGGTATGGTGAAATCCTCATTTTCTACAATGGCCTGGGCAAGACCCTCATACTCGTGGGCCTGTTTGGAGTCCGGCGCATATTCTATGACGGTTTTGCGATTTATCTCTGCCCTCTGAACGATATTGTCTCTGGGCACGTAGTACAGCAGCTTTGTGCCGAGCTCCTTGGCAAAGGCGCGGAGCAGATCCAGCTCCCGGTCCACATTTCGGCTGTTGCAGATAATGCCGCCGATGCGGGCGCCGCCGGTACGGGCGTAGCGGCTGATTCCCTTGGCAATGTTGTTGGCCGCATAGAGGGCCATCATCTCACCGGAGGCCACAATGTAGATCTCCTTGGCCTTGCCCTCACGGATCGGCATGGCGAAACCGCCGCACACGACGTCGCCAAGGACGTCATAGAACACGAAGTCCAAATCGTCCGTGTAGGCACCCAGGGACTCCAGCATGCTGATGGAGGTGATAATGCCTCGGCCGGCACATCCGACGCCGGGCTCCGGTCCGCCGGACTCCACACATCGGATTCCGCCGTACCCCTCCTTCATGATGCTGGAGAGGTCTATGTCGTCGCCCTCCTCCCGGATGGTATCCAGCACGGTCTTTTGTGCAAGGCCACCGAGAAGCAGTCGCGTGGAATCCGCCTTTGGATCACACCCGACCACCATGAGTTTCTTTCCCAAATTGGCAAGGCCGGTGGCGAGATTCTGCGTCGTTGTCGACTTCCCGATTCCGCCCTTGCCGTATATTGCAATCTGTCTTGTCTCTGACATGTTCTCATCCTCCATTGATGATCCGCTGTGCCTCCAGAAACAGGAGCACGCGGTCTATGGCATCCATTACATTCCCCGGTATCTCGTAGACGTCCACTCCCAGCTGGGCGAGTGCCGCCTGGGCCCCGGGGCCCGCACGGGCGGCCAGCACGAAGTCGCAGTCGCGGATTGTCTCCGCCGCCTCGAGCAGCCGGTCGTCCCGGTGGATCCCGTTTTCACAGGGAGGTGTATTTTCTCTGCGCTCCCGGAAGGTAACGCGCCCCTCCCGGTCCGCGTCATATATGTCAAACGAATCGGCGCGGCCGAAATGGAGATCAATATTCTCCCCATCCGACGTCGCCACGGCGATCCGGTATTTTTCCTCATCCATGGGAGAACCGCTCCTTCACTGAGATCCTCCCGTAGACATCCCCGTGGCGGTCTTCCCGTCCGGGGACCCCTACGGCGTCGGCGCGGCAGCGGGCACAGTGACGGAACACGTCAATGTATTTGCCTGCCGCCGTCCTCGCCGCATCGATCTGCTCACAGGTGGGTTCTGGGATATCTTTCAGCTCATATTGCGGAATGAGCGGGATGATGTTGTAAATGCTGGCCCCGGCCTCTGCCACGGTCTTCGCCACAGTCTCAATGTGCTGGTCGTTGATCCCTGGCACAAGCACCGTGTTGACCTTCACGACAGTAGTTCCCGACGCGGCGACGCGCCGAATGCCCTCAATCTGGTTGTGGATCAGGATCTTCGCCGCGACCACGCCCTCAATCTTCTGGCCATGGTACAGGATATATTTGTTCAGCTTGGCCTCAATTTCAGGGTCCACGGCGTTCACCGTGACAGTCAGCGAGTCGATTCCGGCCTCTATGACCTCCTCGGCCCGTTCCGCCAAGAGGAGACCGTTTGTGCTCATGCACTTTATGAGTTCGGGATATTCCCGATCCACGTAGCGGAACGTCTCCAGTGCGTTGTCACTGGCCAGTGTATCGCCCGGACCGGCTATGCCGGCGACGGTAATGTAGGGACATACCTCCATGGCCTTTTCCAGGACCCGGATGCTGTCCTCGGGTTTGATGACGGTGCCCGTGACACCAGGGCGCTGGGCGGTGTCGCTGACGGTGCGGTCGCAGAAGCGGCAACAGATGTTGCATCCCGGGCTGACCGGGAGATGGATCCTTCCGAGGTTCCCCTGGGACCCCTGCCCAAAGCACGGATGCGACTGCTGCAGCCTGCGATAATTACTGCCGTCACCCTGTGGTCCTGCCATTCTTCATTCTTCCTTTCTTCTCCTCTCCGTGACGTGGAAAAACCGGAGGCACTGCGAGAGAGGAAATGACCTCACCCCGCGGCACCTCCGGTTTTCCGGTCAGTGTGGGATTGGAGCTATGTAAACTATGGGATATAGTAGCTGTCAAAGTCTAAATTTTTCGGTCCGATCCACCTGGATGACCTTGCCATCCTGGACAATGATGGTGACCGTACCATACTGCGTCTCTTCCACCAGTTCCCGGACACGGTCCAGATAAACCGGCTGGCCGCTGTTCCCCTGCGGCGTCTTCTCTTCTTTTTCGCGATTCATGATCTCTCCTAAACAAAAACCGGCAGGTACCGCAGTCCAATAAAAGACCAGGCACCTGCCGGTGACATACAAGCAGATAACTTATGGTAATACAGCCATTGGACGGCGCGCATATTGAGTTTTCATCATCATCATGCAACAGCACATCATCATGGCGAGTTGTCCTTTCTTGTTATAGTTGACCTTCTGGGTGGCAGCTTTCCCTTTTGGGGCCTCCCTCGGGCATTTCCTAGGCTGCCCTCTTGGCGTTTCTCAGGTGGTCCTTTTGGCATTTCCTAGAATTTAAGTATGAATAATATGTTTTATTGATGTACCCATAATAGTCCCCTATTTGTCCTTTGTCAAGGGATTTTCGTGAGAAATTGGCCGTGCTCGGACAAGGTAGCGGAAAAATTAGGATCGGAGATGAAAAATGGAGGAAAAAAAACTGAATCGCCAACTACCTTCGTGTTTTTCTGAAAATAATTCCAACGAGTTCGTTATAACGAGTTCGTTGGAATTTTTGGCGCCTAAAACAGCAAAATGTGTTTTCGGCACATTGCACAACTTGGTGTCGCCCAGGCAAGCGGCTCATACAGGAATCTTTGAATTCGGCACCTCTGTATGAGGTTTTCGAAAAACATGACGATTTTTCTCATACAAAGAGGCCCTAAATCGGCCGGAATGTATAGCAGCCTCCTCCCTGAGGCCTCCGCCCTAAAGCTTCCCGTTGCCCAAGGTCCCCAGAAGCCCTCTCCCCCGCGCCGGCCACCCCCTCGCCCCAAATCAAACTAAGACAAAAAGCAAAGGAGCTGCATCACCCCACGGTGATACAGCCCCTTCAACGCTTGAGCGCTGCTTTTCCTAATTATAAGGTTAGGCTTGTGCTCTTATTCTTTGATTTCTTTGGATTTTTTCGCTTTCTTCGTGCGGGTAGGCCAGAAGTAGCAAGTGGCAAGTACGGCGCAGACGGCCATGACGATGGTCATGACAGAGGCGAACGTACCGGTGTAAGCACCGCTCCCCAGGGTGTAAGCATAGTCGAAGAAATGGCCCTTGATGCCAAGAACCAGCGCAGCAATTGAGAGGACTGCGGTGATAGTAGCGAGGACGGAGCCCTTTCCACGGAGGAATGCGAGGATGCCGGCAATGAGACCGAAGAGACCAGCAAGAAGAAGAACCCCGTTCATGAGGATTCTGCTGGTGAGCTCGGCAGTGGCATCGGCACTGGAGTCGTCAACATACTGAAGCGATGCATTGGCAACATCGGCTGCCTTTGCAAGATCGATATAGGTGGCACCGTTGTGCATGAGCACCGGTTTGCCGTCGGTTCCGAGTTTGGTGAAGTCGAGTTTGCCGAACTTGGTGGACGGGGAAGCTACGCGGAGCTGATGCTTGTTGTAGCTGTAGACAGGCTCAAGAGCCATGACCTCTTTGAGGCCGCCCTTGATCTGGGCTACGCCGTCTTCAAATTCTGCGAGGGAGGCTTTACCTTCCTTCAGCTGAACTGCGCCGTCAGCCAGCTGTTTCTGGCCGTCTGCGTAGTCTCTCTGACCCTTGGCATAATCTCTATAGCCCTGGTCAAGCTGTGCTTTACCTGCGGCAAGCTGTTTCTCACCCTCAGCCAGTTCTTTCTGACCGGCTGCATACTGCTCTTTGGCATCGGCGAGTTCTTTCTTACCGGCTTCGATCTGGGCGACGCCGTCCTCATACTCTTTGAGCTGAGCTTTGCCGTCTTTGACCATGTTCTGGACATAACCCGGGAGGTCGTTTACGTCATCCGGAATGTCAAGGCCTGCCTGCTTAGCGACAGGTTTGACGACGGATGCGAACCATGCCTGGGCATTGTCGAAGCCAGGAAGTGCTTTGAGATTGCCGTCACGGAATTCAACATACTGGTCTACATAAGGCATGAGGGGCTCGATCTGAGCGAGCTGCTCTTTACCTTCATTATAGGCCTGGGTATTGTCGTCGATCTGTTTCTGTCCTTCCGCAAGCTCTTTCTCGCCTGCAGCGATCTGCTTTGCACCGTCAGCCAGCTCTTTTTTGCCTGCTGCCAGCTGCTTGACGCCGTCGTCGTAATCTTTCTGGCCCTTTACAAGGTCTTTTTTACCCTGAACGAGCTGTACGCCGCCGTCTGCAAGATCTTTCTGCCCCTTCTTGTAGTCCTTAAGACCACTGTCGTACTCCTTGGCACCTGAGAAGTAGGCATCCTCATTGGCCGCGAGCTCTCCAATACCGTCTTTCAACGTATTGAGCTCTTTGATGGCCGCCGCGGTGTCCGTCTGCTCAAGGAAGGACTTGATGGCAAGAGTGTTTTTGAGACCGATTCCGCCAGCAATCAAGGCAATAACGCTGACGAGGGCCAGTAAAACACTGATTCCCTTGCGGATATTCAATTTTTTTCACTCTCCTTTTACTTTCTCTGGTAATTACAAATAAAAACTGCGCCCATAACCTCTCATCTTTTGGACACATTTTATTCATATATTACTATACTATAATAAAGTGCGCTGTGTCAAAGAAATAGTGTAAATGGGAACGAAATACGCATGGGCGATGCAGTATTTTTAAAAATAATCAGCGAGTAAATCGCCCAAAAAAGAGAGAAAACGAGAGAAAACGAGAGAACTCGACTTCTAAATTAAAAAATATGGAAATTTTTGTTGACACGCTGTGGGCGGAGTGGTAGGATAGTCGAGCAATTAAAAATTCTATGGAGGAACTGGTATGTCTACTTATATGCCAAAAGCCAGCGAAGTAGAGCGCAAATGGTATGTGCTTGACGCTGAGGGCAAATCCCTCGGTAAGGTCGCAGCCGAAGCCGCTACTATCCTTCGCGGAAAACATAAACCGGACTTTATGCCGAATGTTGACACGGGAGACTTCGTCATCATCGTAAACGCTGCCAAGGCCGTTCTCACCGGCAAGAAGCTGGACCAGAAGGTCTACTATCGTTTCACCGGTTACATTGGTAACATGAAGAAAATCAAGTACAGCACCCTCATGAAGGAGCACCCCGAGGTTGCCATGAAGAAGGCCGTCAAGGGCATGCTTCCGGACAACACTCTCGGCAGAAAGCAGCTCACCAGACTGCACATCTACAACGACGCTGAGCACAAGCATGAGGCTCAGAAGCCGGAAATTCGCGAGTTTTAAGGAGGGTACGTAACTATGTACGAAAGCAACTATTATTACGGCACCGGCCGTAGAAAATCTTCCGTTGCCCGTGTCCGCCTTTATCCCGGCACCGGCAAGGTCACCATCAACGACAGAGACATTGACGACTACTTCGGTCTTGAGACCCTGAAGGTCATCGTCCGTCAGCCCCTCGAGCTCACCGGCACTTCCGAGAAGCTCGACGTTGTCTGCCGCGTCCAGGGCGGCGGTTTCACCGGCCAGGCCGGCGCCATCCGCCACGGCATTGCCCGCGCCCTTCTCGTCTATGATCCGAACCTTCGTCCGGAACTCAAGAAGGCCGGCTTCCTGACCCGTGACCCGAGAATGAAAGAGAGAAAGAAATACGGTCTCAAAGGCGCCCGTCGTGCACCGCAGTTCTCGAAGAGATAACTTTTTATCTTTCATATCAAAACCCCGCAGCGTAGCTGTGGGGTTTTTTGTGTTTCAAAATGTGTAGGTTTTTCTGTGTTGGATGCAGGTTGCCTGCAGGTTGCCTGCGCGTTGCCTGCGTGGGGCCTGCATGGGGACTGCATGTTCCCTGCAAGTTGCCTATTTGGAGGGGGGCGGCATACCCCCAGGGGGTATTGTCTCCCGCAATCTCATACCTTTTCCCTGCTTTTAATTAGGGAGGTATGAGATTTTAAACGGAAATCGGTTTATTTACTCACAGGGCAAAACGAATTCTTTCGTCTGACATCATACCTCACGCATGATTTCCAGTTGTTTGGTATGAGTTTCCCGGTTAGATACCCCCATCAAACTCATACCATTTTTTGATTTTTGGCGGGTTTGGTATGAGTCTGCATTTTTAGATTGCTCTGCAGCCAAAAGAGCCCAAAGATCTCCACTCAGGAAGAAGTTGAGAGTCCTAAGAATGAATGGTCTTCTTTCTTTTGCGTGACTCAAAATCAGGCTAATCTGACTCAGATCTCACTCTATTTCCACTGCATCATACTCAAATTGATTGAAATTGCTCACCCAAATTCGATATCATTCTGAAGAATGGATAGACAACAACGCTTTCTATTTACGTCTCCCGCTTCTTTTACCCGGGTTCTTTAATCTATATTCGCAGGCATCCAGCTCCTCCATCATAGTCGGCCGCCTATAATATTTCTCGCGCAGTTCCTCTAGTAAACGGAGCGCCTCCTCTTTTCCGCCCAAATCATACAGTCTTTTTATTAATGAGCAGATCTTGCGGTATTTCTTTTTTGGCCCTGCTTCTTTCGCTTGCTCGCGGATGTCTTCGCAACATGCTTTATAAACCTCATCCGGATACTTTTGAACCAGATTCTCCGCATAACGAAAAGCCTCATGCGGATTCTTTGTAACCTGCTTAATCAGGAGTTTGTCCTCGCCCTCCTCCTCCAGAATACTCATATATATTTCCGGATAAAGGCTTGTCGAAAGGATCTGAAGCAGTCCAGGATACTCTTGCTCCCAAATTCCTTCTTCCATGTACAGCTTCTTAAGGATATCGTAGTATTCTGTATTCCTTGCATGGATAAGCTGATTGCGGGCAATGGTCATCTGTCCTTTTCGATTTCCCGATTTCTCATATACATCAAAGAGAATTTTGGACCATTCCGAGTTATACGTTGTAAAGCCTTCCCAATTCTGCAGTTCTTCCTTACATAAAGCTTCTGCGCGGGAAAAATCTTTCACTTCTACGGCCTGTTTTACTGCAATTTTACGGACTTCCATGTACTGGAGATTCGCATTAATAAGTTTATCCGCTGCCTCTTTGCCTTCGCTTGCCCTCGTTGCCGTAATTCGAACCAGGCAATCACTTTGCTTTTCAAATGACCAGTCTCCATCAACATTCCAGTGATATTTCGCTGCCTCGTCTGCATAACTTGCCAGATAATTTGTCTCTACTTGGTCAAGGGTATCATAGATTTTCTGCACATTGTCTTTTGTGGCCAGCCGTGCCGTCCGAAGCAGGATATCATAAGAATAATAATTACAGCCATCAAAAGCCTTGTTCAGTGCGTCTTTGCAGGACTTCGACAATATTGCATCGGCAAGTTCTGGATTCAACACAACTTCGCTGCTGGTGCAGATTTCGTCCAGTAAATTGTCAACCCTGTTTTTCACAAAGGTCACGCCGCCATAACTGTCATCCGCTGAGCTTGCAAGCCGGGCAGCATTGATAAGAACGACCCCGGTAATGGTATAGGCGAGCAGATACTGGCCATCTTCCATATATTTTCTGGCGTCCTCCAGAATATCAGCCAGTTCATCGCAAACCTGAATACAGCCCTTCCAATCGATAAAACCTCTCCAGGTGTTATGGCTTTTTGACTGTGCAATGCGATGCCGGATATCTGATACCGTCTGGCGCTCCTCCGGGGTAAGTTTCATGGTGACGTCCTCCCTTCAATTGGGCCGTATGCTATTCCATATTGCTTGGGCGATTTACCACTCGTTAATCAACACTAAGATGTGCTATATTCTACTCATATCAATATGATATTTGGAGTAATATATGGTGTCAACGTTCCAAAAAAATTAGAAAAATAGAACCCCAAACAGCAAGACAAAGATTTTTGACGATGAACTTCTTAATTATAAAAATGACACCCCATCCCCCACCCATGTTCATCCAAAAATCCACCGAAATTTCAGCAATATCTTTGGCGCTGAAGCACATTGAAGCAACGCCAAAATCTCCCTATAATAAAGGTGTTTTCGGTACGGTCTAATCCGTCAATGTACTCGAGCAATTGGAGCTCCCGATACCACCTGACAAGGAAGACCGTAAATCGCCCGTGAATTTGGGATGTAATTTGCCACCGCATTTTGCCTCAACCGAATTCCGGTGAAAACGAGGTCCAGGCAGGGTTTCCCTTCAAAGCCCTGCCCTATTTTTTGAGCCAGCCTGCCACAAGAAGGTGCAACATGAACATTTCCATCCCCTTGAGCGAAGAAGAAAAGAATCTAGCGGAAAGATACGCCAGCAAACATGGCCTCTCCTTGGAGGAAGCCTTCAAATCTGCCTTATTTGGGGCGATTGAGGATGAGCATGATCTCGAAGCCTATGAGAAAGCAATCAAAGAGTTTGAAAAGAACCCAAAGGCCTACAGTCTGGACGAAGTGGAGAGGTTTTTGGATTTGAAAGAATAGCACTACTTCAATTAAAGAAAGGGTCTGACAAAAGCAACTACCGAGATAGAAGAACGCGAGAACCTGATCAAGCAGGACTTCACTGCGCATGCACCGTTTTCGAAACTCCTGACGGATATCACTCAGATACAATGTCTGGATGGC
>Ga0256406_1001279_pt1 | contig 41490 bp, 30 predicted proteins | sample RumenRJG_03DNA_FD_185986 | JGI IMG/M metagenome (GOLD analysis project Ga0256406, IMG submission 185986) | Bovine rumen microbial communities from Lethbridge, Alberta, Canada - RJG_03 | ecosystem: Host-associated > Mammals > Digestive system > Stomach > Rumen | place: Canada: Alberta | collected... | reverse complement strand
GAGAAACGATCCGTAAGTATTTGTGGAAGGATTCGTTTTGGAGTGACAGTTACTTTATCGCAACATCAGGAGGAGTTACCCTGGAAACATTGAAAAAATATGTGGAAGAGCAGGGACGTCCCAAACGCCATTACCGAAAACACAAAAAAGCCGATTCATCCCCGGCCAAATGAGACATTTGGCTGGGGTCTTCTCGGAAAACCTTGATAAAAACAATCGAGCTGCAAATTCTGACCCGATCAATAACAGGATCTTAAGATGAATTGTCGATCCATCACCTGTCAGGTCAGATGTGTTGTCAGATCACACCTGCAGAGATGATGCAGAGCCCGGATATCCTGCAGGATGATCTTGAATGCAGATATATGGAGGAGGCAGAATACCATGAAGTATGTCAATAAATTCAGTGGTCGTGAAGAGAAAAAATATCTGCAGTCGCTCAGCGAAGAGGAAAAATACGAAGCTTTCAACGAAATGATCGCAGACTCGCGTCACATCGTCTTCTTCGGCGGCGCAGGTGTATCCACAGAAAGCGGCGTCCCCGATTTCCGCTCGAAAGACGGCCTGTACAATCAGCACGATGTCCGCTTCGACGCCTATACGCCCGAATATCTCCTGTCCAACGACTGTCTCTACGCACATTCCGATGTGTTCTACGAATTCTATCGTCAGAAAATGAACGCAGAAGGCATCGAACCGAACGCTGCCCACAAAAAGCTCGCTGAAATGATGCTGAAGGGAAAGCTCGACTGCGTCATCACACAGAACATCGACGGTCTTCATCAGAAAGCCATGGACGAGATGGCGCCCGACGCTGCCACCGCAGAAAAGCTGAACCGAAAGGTCTATGAGATCCACGGCTCCACACTGCGCAACTACTGTGACAAATGCGGCAAAAAATATCCGGCCGACTATATTTTTAAGAGTGAAGAGCGTGTGCCGCACTGCGACTGCGGCGGCATGATCCGTCCGAACGTCACACTCTACGGTGAGATGCTCCCGGCAGAAGCCTGGCGCAATGCCGAGACTGCCTGCGAGCAGGCCGATCTCATGATCATCGGCGGCACTTCCCTCTCCGTCTATCCGGCGGCGAACCTGATCGACTACTTCCGCGGCAAATACCTCGTTCTCATCAACCGGGACGCCACCAGCCGCGGTGTATCCGCCGATCTCACCTTCCACGACTCCATCGGGAAAGTGCTCTCACAGGTAACGGTCTGAATTCATAAAATTTCAGGTTTGATGTGAGGATAAGGCTCACTGCCCGCGTACATAAAGATTCCACACACTGCTTCGGCAGTGGACGGAGTCTTCCGCAAACGAAAGGGAAAAAGTATGAAACCGCAGGATCTGATCTGTGTCATAGATGTGCAGAATGTCTATCTGCCGGGAGAACAATGGGCCTGTCCGACAATGCAGACAGCCATGGAGAACATCAGCTGCATTCTCGACCATGCTGCGCGGGATCAGGTACTCTTCTCCCGTTTCGTCAAACCGGTAAACCCCTTCGGCCGTTGGAACACCTACAACGAAAAATACCAGGCCGTCAACGACGACGCCTGGCTGAACGAACTCGCGGAGCCCCTGAAAAGCCGCCAGAAAGCAGACAGATACCGTCTCTGCGATAAAAGCGTATATTCCCTCATGAAAGTACCGGAAGCGCGTGAGGCGGCATTAAAGGCCACAGCCACCGGCGGACGCCTCGTTCTCACGGGCGTCGTTGCCGAATGCTGCGTGCTGTCCACCGCATTCGAAGCCATCGATCTCGGCTGCGAAATCATCTATATCACCGATGCCGTCTCCGGCCTCGATGAAGCCAAAGAATCCGGCTCCGCCCTGATGCTGCAGGGGCTCTCCCCCGTGCACACACAGCTTCTCACGACAGAAGAATATTTGGGTGAAAATTCACGTTAGACGAATGGGGTAAACGCAATTTGCAGGTTTTATCACGTTATCGCTGCAATCGCGGCAATTGCGTAAAAATACCCGGGAAATGGTGATTTCAGACCATTTCCCGGGTATTTTTCTGATTCTGTAAATATCACCCGGTGTTTTACGGAAGAACCACAGCGTCCATGAGTATCCGCGTCGCCACAAACAGCGGGTGCATATGCACCCTCATTTCAGTCGACTCGAAGGTTCTCCCCCACCAGACCATTCCACGCGCCATCAATCTTCGCATCCTCATGCGCGATCAGCCACTTGTTCACCGCTGCCAGCATCTTATCCTCCGGCTCGCCCTTATGTGCCGTGGCCGTCTCCTCATTCGTTCCCTTCGGAAGAACAACAACACAGCGGAACGGTGCATCACCGACAGAGCACGGTGCATAATGCAGCGTCGTCGCATATACTTCGATCATCGTCCCGGCCGGTACGAGAAAAGCCTCTACCTTTGCCGTATCATAATGAAAATCATCTGTGATGTCCTGCTCTTTCCCGAGAAGGAGAATCAGGTCATTCTCCGCAATATTGATCTCAGAAGAGCGATGATACTCCAGCGCATTCAGCAGTTTATTGTAGCCATTGCAATATCCGATCTGTACCGGAAGCTCGCCGTATACAACCCGCTGAATTTCCTTACCGGACGCCGTATTCTCCAGTGCCGGATCCGAAGCCACGTAGATCGTATGATCAGCCGGCCGCTCCGTTTTTTTCAGTGCCTCCATGACACCGCTCACATCAACGCCCGTGATCACACGGCCATACGGGCGAAAAGCCGGATCAGTAACCTTCTTAATTTCCATGATCTGCCCCATCCATTTCTTTACCTTATATCGCGTGTTCGTCTCACCTCATCACATCATGTGTGAGGATGAAGCTCACTGCCCGCGTATACATGCGCGGCCGTCGGAACGGAGAAAAATATCCGCTGCCGCCGGCCGCGTGTCCAACGTTAATTACACATTACATAGATCAGAGTGTTCCCCACGGATTCTCTGTAGCATACCGATCACCGGCCGGCTTGTTGTATCCGATCTCGGAAGGATCTACGCCGATGTACTTCAGTGCATCATAAAGTGCCTTAGCGTAATGTCCAAACATCACAGCGCCGTGATGCGGGTAATTCTTCTCGATCAGCTCATAGCGATAGAAGCGTCCCATCTCCTTGATGGCGAATACACCGATGGATCCGAACGAACGGGTCGCAACCGGAAGAACCTCGCCCTCAGCTGCATACGCACGGAGCTTGTTGTCAGCGGTCGACTGCAGTCTGTAGAATGTGATCTCGCCGGGTTTGATATCGCCCTCGATCGTTCCGTCGCACCACTCTGCCGGATGGGTGTTGGCCATGATCTTCTGATAATCCAGATGCGGGCTCTGGAGCAGGTTGCTGCAGGTATTGCCGCAGTGGAAGCCCATGAACGTATCCGTGAGCTTGTAATCATAGTCAAATTTGCCCTTGATGCTCTGCTCGTACATATCCTTCGGTACGGAGTTGTTGATATCCAGCAGGGTAACCGGCTTACCACTTACGCAGAGACCGATGTACTCGGAAAGTGTTCCGTAGATATCTACCTCGCAGGATACCGGGATGCCGCGTCCGGTCAGACGGCTGTTCACATAGCACGGAACAAAGCGGAACATATCCTGGAATGCCGGCCAGCACTTCGTGGTCAGCGCTACATATTTTCTGTATCCTCTGTGCTCCTCGATGAGATCGGTCAGCGTCAGCTCATACTGTGCCAGCTTGTCAAGCATCGGCGGAACCTTATCCTCCGCATATCCCATCTCCTTGACCATATCAGCCTTGATGGCAGCGATTCTCTCGTCACCCTCATGCTTCAGGTATGCTTCATACAGATCAAGCTCGGACTCCTCGTCGATCTCAACGCCCAGATTGAACAGCTGCTTCACCGGTGCGTTGCATGCGAAGAAGTTGGCAGGTCTCGGTCCGAAGGAAATGATCTTCAGGTTGGACAGGCCGTATCTTACTCTCGCGATCGGAAGGAAATCATGGATGTTGTCGGCAACGCCCTCAGCATCGCGAACCGGGTTCTCCGGGATCCACGCCTTGGTATTGCGGAGTGCCAGGTTATAAGAAGCGTTCAGCATACCGCAGTAAGCGTCGCCTCTGCCCTGCACACCGAGCGTGCTGCCGGATTCCTCCGCTGCCGCACTGAACATAACCGGTCCGTCGAAGTGCTTTGCCAGCAGTGTCTCGGAGATCTCCGGTCCGAAATTGCCGAGGTAAACGCAGAGTGCGTTGCAGCCTGCATTTTTGATATCCTCAAGCGCATTGACCATGTCGATCTCACTCTCAACGATGGTGATCGGGCACTCATAGATATCCTCTGCACCGTACTTCTTTGTGTAGGCGTCTACGACAGCCTTGCGGCGGTTGACAGCCAGCGGTGCCGGAAAACAGTCACGGCTGACGGCTACAATGCCGACCTTGATCTCAGGAATGTTATTCATTTTCAGTTACCTCCTTGGAATTATAGTTTTTATATACACACCCGCGGAAAAAATACCGCAGATCATGTCCCCATAAATTCAGTTCTTGGACATCGCGATCGTCCCGGTTCTCTGCACCTCAAGGATGCCGTAGCTGCGGACAAGCTCGATGAATTCGGAAATCGTATCCGGATCCGCATGCAGCTCGATCACCATGTTCTTCGGTGATACGTGTAAAATTTTTGCCCCCATGACGCTGCAGAGCTCGATCAGGCTTCCCCTGTTTGTCTGGGAATAGGCCACCTTGATCAGCATCATCTCCAGCTCTACGCTCTTCGTCTCCTCCAGACGGCGGACCTTGATCACATCCACCCTCTTGTTCAGGTGTTTTTCGATCTGATCGATCGTCCTGAGGTCCGCGTTGGAAACGATCGTCATCGAGGAGATGTCATGCTGCTCGGTCTCTCCCACGGCCAGCGATGTAATGCTGTAGCCGCGCCTTGCGAAAAGATTGGCAATGCCGGAAAGCACGCCGTCCTTATTCTCAACTAATACGGAAAAAATACCCTTCACTGTTGTCTCACCTTTGCCTGTACTTTATTTTCTGCTCTGTCTCATCTGCGGCACCCTGTATGCGGCACCGTCTGCTGTTGCTGTGAATATATGGCTGATCAGTCGCCTGCAGCCAATATGCCGAAATGATTTCCCGGATCATCACTTCGTATTGTTGGCCTCATCAATCTCACATACCATGATGCAGGCCTTCGGGCAGGCCAGGAAGCGGTCAAGCTCCTCATCCAGCTGATCATTGCTGTCCGCATAGAAATAATCCATGTCGTAGGCCTCGGCCAGTTTGTCGTAATGCGGGTAATTATAGAGCTGCACGCCGTAGTAATGCGCGTCGTAGGTCTTCTGCTGATGCTCACGCACCAGTCCCAGATACTGGTTCCTGTTCACGAGGATCTTGAGCGGGATCTTGTTGACCGCGATCGTCGCGAGCTCAAACATCGACATCTGAAAAGCACCGTCGCCGCACACAGCTACGACCTGCTTGTCGGGATCCGCCATCTTCGCGCCCACGGCCGCCGGGATCGAATACCCCATCGTACCCATGCCGCCCGTCGTAAGGAAACGGCCGTTTTTCATCACATAGTTATCCGCAGACCAGAGCTGGTTCTGGCCGACATCCGCCACGTAAATCGCGTCGTCGTCCATTTTTTCCGAGAGCTTCTGCACGAGCGTCATCGGGTTCACGAGCCGGTCGCTGAACTTGCGATGATCGACGGTGTTCTTCTTGAACTCCGCGAGCTGCGCGAGCCACGCCTTCGTGTCCAGATGAATGTCCGCCTCCAGCAGATGTTCAAAAATAATCGCCGCGTCTCCCACAAGCGGAATCGTGGGACCGAGATTCTTGCCGATCTCAGCGGAATCGATATCAATGTGGATGATGTTGACACGCTGCTCCAGTGCCTCCGGCTTCGGGACAGACCGGTCCGCGACGCGTGCGCCCACGATGATCAGCAGGTCGCTGTTTGCCACGGCCTCATTGGAATACGGCTTGCCGGTGCTTCCCAGCATACCGAAGTAGAGCGGATGCTCCTTCGGCAGCACGCCGATGCCCATCATCGTCGAGACGAGCGGGATCTGATTTTTTTCGCAGAACTTCCGCAGCACGCCCTCCGCGTTGCCGAGGATCACGCCGCCGCCCGCACAGATCAGCGGTTTCTTCGCCTGATTGATCGCGTGGACGACCTTTTCCATCTGCTGGCCATTGCCCTTAATGCTGGGCTTGTAGCCGCGGATGCTGACCTCCTCGGGATAATGGAACTCCTTTTTCAGCGTCTGCATCTGCACATCGCAGGGGATATCGATCAGCACCGGTCCCTTGCGACCCGTATTCGCGATATAAAACGCCTCCCTGAAAATTCTCGGGATGTCGTCTGCATTTTTGACCAGATAGCTGTATTTCACGAACGACTCCGTCGCGCCTCGCATGTCCGCTTCCTGAAAGACATCGCGCCCAAGCAGGTCGCTCCGCACCTGTCCGGTAATGGCGATGATCGGGATACTGTCCGCGTGCGCCGTTGCCAGCGCCGTGATCAGGTTCGTTGCTCCGGGGCCCGATGACGTCACACACACCGCGGGTTTCCGCGAGATCCGGGCGTACCCGCTCGCGGCGTGCCCCGCCGCCTGCTCCTGCCGCACGAGGATATGCTCAATGGAATCTCTGTTCTCGTACAGCGCCTCATAAAAAGGTGCGATCGCCACGCCGGGAATGCCGAATATTTTCGTGATACCTTCCTTTTTCAGGCACTCAACCATTGCCTCCGCGCCATTCATCTATACCTGTTTCCTCCTGTCTGCTTTTTAGTCATACTGATATTGTCTGGCTGCCGCAGACAATCCTGTGTCTGCTGTCCTGCCTGTAACTGTCACATCGCTCAGGACACTTGTACATATTATACTACAACCACCTGTGATAAAGATACGGAAAATATTGACGCCACCTCATCCATGCAGCCCGAAAACATGAATTTCAGCCGTTCTTCAGCCCGCCAGACCGCACCATAACATTTTTCTGCTAGTCCAATGGCAAAAAAATGCTGTACAGGTTTTCGTTTTTTCAGAAACCCTGTACAGCATTTTCATGTAATTTACAAACCACCTGTTATTTCTGCGTGCCGCTTCGCACTTCGTGCTCCTGCGTCGGACTTATCAGTACGCCGAGGTGGAACCTGAGCCTATGATCTGCTGATAGAGATTGGCACTGCCGTTGTCGCTGTTATTATTCGCAGATGACTGCTGGCTTCCCAGTGCATCTGTCTCGCTCTCCAGCGTTACCGTAGCTTTCTGCTCCGTGTAATTGCCGTCGCTGCCTGCTCTCTGGTAGGTGATCTCCACCTGATCGCCGGATTTATAGTATTCCAGCTGATTCGTCAGTTCCTCTGCCGTGCTCACATCCGTTCCGCCGATACCGGTGATGATATCACCTTTCTGCAGACCTGCCTGATCAGCTGCACTGCCGGAAGCTACTGATGTAACACCGACACCTTCCGGAATACCGTAGATCTGTGAATAATCAGAGGTAACATCCGTAATCGTAATGCCGAGGTAACCTCTCTCCTCGTCAGAATATTTTTCCTTCGTCTCCTGGCTCATCAGCTCCTGAAGAATAGGCTGTGCCTTGTTGATCGGGATAGCGTATCCCATGTTATCAACCGTTGCGTTGCCGGAAGAAGTGGATGCCTTCGCCTCGTTGATACCGATCAGCTCGCCCTTCATGTTCAGCAGAGCGCCGCCGGAGTTACCGGAGTTGATGGCTGCATCGGTCTGAATCAGTCCGCTGGATGTAAAGGTCGTTGTACCGTCGGACAGATCAAGCGAACGGTCAAGTGCGCTCACGTAACCGCTGGTCACTGACTCACCATAACCAAGAGCGTTACCGATGACAACTACCTGATCACCGAGTGCTGCCTGATCGGAATCACCGATCGTGATAGCCTTGATCTGATTCAGTGTGGACTCTGACAGATCGCTGGTCTTGACTGCGACAACAGCCAGATCGTTATCAGAATCCGATCCCTTTACATTTGCCTCATAAGCCGAGTCATCACAGAAGCCAACGGAAACCTGATCAGCACCGTTGATGACGTGGTTGTTCGTAGCGATCAGCACCTCATCGTTATTGATCTCAAGGATCACCCCGGAGCCGGCGCCCTCAACCTGATAATCCTGTGTTCCACCGAAGAAGCTCTGCATCTGCTCCACGCTCATGGTGGAAATCGTCACCATGGCAGGCATCGCATTCTGTGCAACCTCAGCCACAGTCAGTTCTCCGTCGCCGTTGGAATCCGCTGTATCCGTCGTCTCGCTGAGATCCTTTCCGTCATTCGAGGTCAGGCTCCCGCTCGTGGATTTCGTATCGCTGCTGTCCGATGATGATGAAGATGCGGAAGTAACCGATGTATCCGAGCTGTCCGCAGATGCTGTAGCCGTAGCCGATCCGGCGCTCGCCGCCGAATCAACAGCATACATCGTTGTTCCTGCGATCAGTCCGAAGATCAGGGCCGATGCAACAACCTTTGCCCAGTGACTGCCGTTGCCGTTTTTCTTCTTTTTCCCATTCTTGTTTCCGTTACTGCTGCCACCGGTGCCCGGCCCGCTGTAATTGCCATAGCCGCCGCCCGTACCGTAGCCGTTGTTCTGATTATAATTGTAATTGTTTCCATTTTCATAATATCCGTTATCCATAACACTGCACATCCTTTCCGTGTTCAGAATGATCAAATTTCATTTATCATTTTGCTGATATATTGCTTTACTGTTTGCTCTGGCTTTATTGCTTCATTGCCATACTGTTTGCTTTGGCTTAATTTCTTCATCGCCATTCCTTAGCTTCTGACACACATAATAATTTCCATTTGTGATCGCATTTTGTGAATTCCGTGTTCACTTTTTGATGGAAATGTGTTTATTCTGTGAAGACAGACATTATACAATATCTGAATACAGATATCTTCATATCCTGCCGAAATCATGATGCGTGAATAGTATGATAACAGTGTCAAATATATTTCAGGAGGCAAATATATGTTTCTCGCAGATTATCACACCCACACAGAATACAGCATAGACGGTGAGGGCCCGCTCGACGCCATGTGTGAAAAAGCAATTGCCGAAGGACTCGACGAGCTGGCGATCACCGACCATATGGACATCATCAGCGGACAGTCCTGTGACTACTGGCTTCCCATGGATAAGTCCTACCCGGCGATCCGGGCGGCAAAAGAGCGCTATGCCGGCCGCCTGCGCGTCGTCATCGGTGTGGAACTCGGCGAACCCATGGCCAATCCGGCCGCTGCCGATGAATTTTTCCGGCGCGTACCGGATCTCGACTTCGTCATCGGATCTATCCACAACATGGAGAACGATCTCGATGTCTTCTATTATAACTGGAAAAAGCACGATCCCGCAGCCACCTACCGTCATTACCTCGAATGGCTCACCGACTTTGCGGAAAATTACGACTACGATGTACTCGGTCATCTCACGTATCCGCTGCGCTACATGGCAGAAGCGGGCATCACACTCGACCTGAAGCCATACTATGATCAGTTCGAAAACCTCTTCCGCATCGTAGTGCGCCGGGATAAGGGCATCGAGCTCAACGTGTCCGGCCTGCGTCAGGCCATGAAGACGACGATGCCGACGCCGGAGATCCTGCAGCTTTACCACGACTGCGGCGGTCGCATCCTGACCATCGGATCCGACGCCCACAGAGCCGCCGACATCGGCGCACACCTCACCGACGGCCTCGACATCGCGAGATCCTGCGGCTTCACGGAGATCGCCTCCTACACGCGGCGCGTGCCAGTGTTCCGCAGCATCTGAATACTGTCCGCAGGACTTCACAAAACCGCATAAATTAAGTAAGATGGAGACAACAGAAACCTGATTGCATGAGAACGGGGGTTTTTATGGATATTCAGGATTTTTATGATGGGAATGCCTTTGATGCCTATGAGTATCTGGGCGCCAATACAGGGAAGAACGGTGTGACATTCCGCACCTACGCCCCGCACGCCCTGGACGTGTCTCTCATCGGCTCCTTCAGTAAGTGGAAGGAAATGCCCATGCACCGCGTTGACAACGGTGAATTCTGGGAGCTGACCACGAAAAAAGCAAAGTCCGGCGATATGTATAAATTCCGCATCTACCGGCAGGACGGAACCTTTCTCGACCATGCGGATCCGTATGCCTTTTACTCAGAGCTGCGGCCCGGTACGGCCTCGGTCGTCTATGACCGCCATGGCTATCAGTTTCACGACGATGACTGGATGTGGATGCGCCGCGACAGAAAAAACGGTCCGATGAATATCTACGAGATTCACCTCGGATCATGGCGCCGCTCCGACGACCCGGATGAACTGAGCAAAGCACTTGACCTTGAAAAGAACGGCGGACCTGCCGTCGACGTCTCTGCAGGCTGGTACAGCTATGCGGATATCGCAGAACAGCTGATCCCCTATCTTCAGGAAAATCATTATAACTACCTGGAGATCATGCCTCTCAGTGAATTCCCCGCCGATGAATCCTGGGGCTACCAGACCCTCGGCTTCTTCAGCGCCACATCGCGCTATGGCGATCCCGACGGTCTGAAAAAGCTGATCGACGAGTGCCATCAGCATAATATCGGTGTCATTCTGGACATCGTAACCGTTCATTTTGCCCCGAATGACTACGGTCTCCGGCTGTACGACGGTACGCCTGTCTATGAATACCCGGCGGCCGGCAACGGCATCAGCGAATGGGGAACCGTCAATTTCAATCATTCGAAGGGCGATGTGCGCAGCTTCCTGTCGTCGATGGGCGAATACTGGCTGCACGACTTCCACTTCGACGGTCTCCGCTACGACGCCGTCGGCAACCTGATCTACTGGCAGGGCAGCGAGAGCCGCGGCCTGAACGCGATCGGCATTGAATTTCTGAAGGGAATGAATGCCGGCCTCAAGGCAATTGACGGCAACGTCATCCTGATCGCAGAGGATTCTTCCTCCTACCCGGGCGTCACGCATCCGGTCAGCGAGGGGGGACTCGGCTTTGACTACAAGTGGGACATGGGCTGGATGAACGACACGCTGAACTATTTCCGGACCGATCCGCCATACCGCGTCCGGGATTACCACCGCATCACGTTTTCCATGATGTATTTTTACAACGAGAATTATCTGCTGCCGCTCTCCCATGACGAGGTCGTCCACGGAAAGGCCTCCATCATGCAGAAGATGGCCGGACCCTATGAGAAAAAATTCCCGCAGGCGCGGGCGCTCTACATCTACATGTACACGCATCCCGGCAAAAAGCTGAACTTCATGGGCAATGAGATCGGCCAGATGCGCGAATGGGACGAAAAGAAGGCGCAGGACTGGTTCCTGACGCGCTATCCGCTGCACGACTCCTTCCATCGTTTCATCACGGATCTCTCGGCGCTGTACATCGAACATCCCGCCTTCTGGGAACGCGATTACCGGAGAGACGGCTTTGAATGGATCGATGCGGATGACGACAAGCAGTGCATCTACGTCTACCGCCGCCGCGCCGAATCCGAGAGCATCATGTGCATCATGAATTTTTCCGATTTCACGCAGACGTATCATTACAGTGTCGGCGGTCCGCAGACGCTGCAGCTGCTTCTGGATTCCGACAACGTGATCTACAGCGGCACGACAGAGAATCCACCGGAAGAAGTCACCGTTCCCGCTGACGGCATTTACCTCGCGCTGAAACCCTTTGAGGCGAGAATTTACCTGGAGACATAACCCCGGTCACAGTATTCGGCATTGTATTTGCATTTAGTATTTCACACAGGCCCGGTGATCATTTACACAGGATATCCGGAGAGATAAGAAAGGCGCTTATTGATGTTTCGACATGCAGGCTCGAAGGCCCAGAACAAAAATACGGAAGCTGATTCGGAATGGTCAGACCGGCGGGTGCGCCACGTCGGCAGCCGCAGTGCGGCAGATGATTTTCTTGAAAACCCGCACTATCCGGTCTCCACAAAGCGCAGTCGAAAGCTTTTCATTATTCTTCTCTGTATCATCACGCTTTCTGCCGCAACGGTTCTGTCCGCTGTTTCCGCTACAAGAAACCGTGTGACCCGGCAGGATGACGCCTCGCAGATGGCAGATCTCTATGCATCCGAACTGGGTAACTCCATCAGTAATTTAGAGTGGATGGGTTCTTTTTTCGGCAATGTCATGCAGCAGGTATCCGCTTCCGACAATTCCGATGATCTGAACGATCTCGTCGAATCTCTAATCTCTCCGGGAACTGCTCTCAGCAGCATGGGCATCTATTCTGAAGGAAAAATCCGCTACGTGTATTCCGTCGATCAGATGAACCGTGCCGATTTTAAGGACCTCATGGACGATGTCGATGCCGAAGCTCTGATGGAAAAGGCTGCCAGGAAAAATTCAGCCGTTCTCAGTGACATCGTCAGCTGGAACGGCAGTCAGTATTTTACCATGTGCGTACCCGTCATTGACCTGAAGGATCCCAAAGCCTACTATGGCTATGCACTGCTCCTCATCTCTTACCCCGACTTCATGAAGACAGGCAGTCTCGATCTGATCAGGATTTCCGGCTACGATATCACCGTAGCGGCCGGTACAGTCAATCAGCAGACAGTAGTTTACGCCACGACAACGAATGCATCCCTGTCGGACCCCATGGAGAAGGCTTTCAGGCTCTGCGACATCAACTGCAGCATCAGCATAGCACCGCGCGGGGGATGGCTCACAGGGGCAGCTGTATTTTTCAGCCTCGTCCTGCCTTACCTCATCAGCATCATCATTATTTTTCTCGGTCTGTTCTTCCTCCGCATCCGCTCTGAGCGTGAGACGGCCGAATACTATGCCATGTACGATTCCCTGACGCGTGTGAAGAACCGGCAGGCACTGCGGAAAAATTTCGGCAGACTTGCCGCCCAGCCGGGCAAGCTCTTTGTCATGCTCATCGACCTGGATAATTTCAAATCGGTCAATGATATTCACGGCCACGCCAGCGGCGACACCTGCCTCACCAACGTCGGTCAGGCTCTCCGCCGCGTATTTCCTCCGGAAGGCTGTTTCCGATACGGCGGGGATGAATTTCTTCTGATCACCCCGGAAAAAAGCAAAGAGGATTTTGACCGTAAAGTTGCTGACATGATGGACGTCTATCAGTCTCTGGCCAATGATGCAGGTCTCTCAACGACGCTCAGCGCCGGCTATGTATACGGTTCCTGCCGCGACATGAATGACCTGCGGAAGATGATGTATCAGGCGGACGTGAATCTCTATGAGATCAAGAAGAGTTTCAAGGGCAATGTTCGCGGACGCGCTTTTGATCCGGACGCTGAATATCGGGATTTCGAGCAGGAGAGTGACCGTGAGCGCAAAACAAGGAAATACATCGCCGATACGTTCCGGACGGCGCTGAAAAATAAATGGATCAGCGTCGTATATCAGCCGATCATCCGCTCCCTGACCGGACGCCTGGCCTATGTGGAGGCCCTTGCCCGCTGGAATGACCCGGAGAAGGGCTTTATCACACCGGACACGTTCATTCCCGTGCTGGAGCAGTCATCTTTCATCTCCGATCTCGACCTGTACGTCATTGAGGTAGTGTGCCGCGACTTTCGACGTGAAGCGGAAAATCATTATCCGGCGATCTCCACCTCGATCAACCTCGCTTACAACGATCTGCGCGATCCTTCCTTTATCGGAAAAATTATCGAGATTGCCGACAGATACCAGGTGCCGCATCACAACCTCTGCTTCGAGGTGAAGGAAGTGCCTGAGAGCTCGGGAGATATCCTCCGTCAGCGCATGCACGAGCTGCGGAACGACGGATTCCGCGTATGGCTGGATGACTTCGGATCGAATTACAGCTCGCTGAAGGGTCTGCAGCTTGCCCAGGTCGACCTTGTAAAACTCGATATCCGTTTCCTCGACAACCTGCCCGGCTACGCCGACGACAGGCAGCATATTGAAGCCATAATCAGCATGCTGAAACAGATCGGCGTACAGGTGCTGTCAGAGCGCGTGGAAAACGACTACGAAAAAGAAATTCTTGTTTCCTCCGGCTGCGGTCTGCTGCAGGGGTACTGCTGCGCACGACCGATCAGCGAGGACATGCTGATCACGGAATGGCTTTCCAGACCGAAGCGCGTGGAGAATCCTGAAAGTCACAGATATTATTCCGATATTAACCTCACGGACATCCTGCAGCCGAAATTCAACACGCAGGACGACCCGGAATTCCCCAACGATGAAGCCATCGCCATGGCGATCATGGAGGTGCGTGATGACAATACCTATCGTCTGATCTCTGAAAACGATTCCTTCCGTGCCTTCCATATCCATACACATGAGAGAGTCAGCCGGATGATCACAAATACAGAAGATATATGGAAAAAAGACTTCAACGAACGTCTTCTCCGCATCCAGACGATCTGCTGCGCCCACCCGGATACCTGGCATAATATGGACTACATCACCAGCGCCGGTGATTACTGCATCGCACGGCTGCGCTACCTTTCATCAGATCCCTCAGCCGGCGTGACGGCACTGTCGTTCGTCGTCATCGATCTCAGAATGTTCTCCCAGTCCGGAAGCCGCCTGGCCGATCTGCCGCCGGACGCCGCAGGAAAGCTTGGCGTGATCGGATAAGGTTCTCTGCTCACACAGATAAAGTTAAAAACGCTTCCGCAGTGATCAGTTCACCGCAGAAGCGTTTTTCTGTATTAAACGTCGACACGCATACATTTTTGGAGCATGCAAAGCATGCGCAGAAAACGGTATGCGCGTCGACGCAAACATGTATGAGAACAAAATCGCGAAGAAGCACAGCACCAGTCTTAATGCAGCACTTTACAGCGGAAATGTCCGGATCTCATAGGTGACATCGCACGGCATATCCTGCAGCTTCCATGTGTGCATGATCCTGTCGGCAACCATACGGCCATCCTTCTGATAACAGTCCGTGAACATGGCCAGCAGCTGTCCCGACGAATAGCGCACCGTCACATCACAGCGGCGGAGACTCTGGTTTACGATCTGGGAGAATTCCGTCATAGCCGCTTCAAACTCCACAGACTTTTTCTGCATGCCTTCCCTCGGATACATGGTGAAAAGCACTATCTGCGCTGTCACGTCCTTCCGCTCACGCTGTCTCTGCATCAGGCGGTACATCACGCAGAACTCCGAGAACGAAACCTCGCAGGCGCCAAATGCATTGTCCTCATCGCGCATGTACGCCTCTATACCGGCCAGATCTCCGGGCGTATCCGGAAGGCTGTTTATATCCTTTTTTTCATCCTCAGCTGAAAAAATACGGCTGATACTCTTTTCGACGATGGTTCTCTTCTCTCCGCTGATATCCGGCTTTTTCTGCACGTCCTGCTGCAGATTTTTCCAGGTGTCCTCCGCATTCAGGATCCGTTCCACCTTCTCCTGCAGATCCTCCTCTGAAAAAGGCTTGCGGATATAAAAATCGCGGAATCCCAGCGCCAGGCTGCGGCTCTCCGCCGACGTCGACTTCTTCGAAATGAGGAAGACCACGGGAATCATATAGGCATCAGCTTCAGCGAGTCTGTCGAGAAAAGCACCGCCGTCGAGCCCGGCCATGTCGAGATCTGCGATGATCATATCCGGTCGTTCCCTTCTGACCTCATCCACCGTTTCTTCCATTGAAGATCCGCTGATGATATGATATCCGCTGCCCAGCGCATGCGTGATGATCATCCGGATCATCCGGTTATCCTCTGCCATCAGCAGCTTCCGAATTCCCGGAACTCCGGACACTTCCTCCGATGTGCCGGCTACTGCCATCGGTGCTCCCGTTTCCATCGACTGCGGGTTTATGTCTTCACTCCTGCCTGCCAGTTCCACGATCTGTCCTCCCGTCATTTTGTCAGACAAAATAATATTTTTCCTCTTTTTTATCGGCATGTTGTATACTGTTCATAAACGACATCCCGTTACATGTATGATACCAGAACGAAGAGCTTTCTTCCATGACAACCGTACTGACGAATTGCAGGTCAGGCAGCAGAACACATGGAGACTCCAGGCCGAGACCTCCGCAGGCGTCGGTGGCAATAACGCTCGAACTGCAATGCTGATGCTTATATTTCGATGAGATGTGTCGTTATAATTATTAGTAAGATGGCGTTCGGATGAGTTTTCTACTCACGTAAAAAATATACAGAGAGGCAGTTAATATTATGAAAATTCAGGATTTCTGCAACATGGAAAAATTCGAGTCGATCATGAGCAGCTGGGCTGACTCGACCGGTCTCGCCTGCGTAGCTGTCGGTGAAGATGGCAAATACATCTCCAAGCAGTATAACTTCACGGATTTCTGCATGAACAAGACACGTGGAACGGAAGAAGGCCGCCGTCGCTGCGAGCGCTGTGACGCGACGGGAAAAGGCATTTACGAATGTCATGCCGGCCTCGTTGATTTTGCCATCGATCTCACGATCGACGATCATAAATACGGCTCGATCGTCGGAGGTCAGGTAATGCCTGAAAACCCGGATGAGCAGAAGTTCCGCAAGACAGCCGTTGAGATCGGCGCAGATCCCGACGAGTATATTCAGGCGCTGCACAAAGTGAATGTCCGCAGCAAAAAAGTCATTGACGCATCCGCCCATCTGCTCGGCGAAGTCCTGAACAATTTCATCTACTCCGAATATTATAAATACAAAGTCGATCATCAGGTCAGCAACCTGACGGAAGGCATCGAAAAGACCAACAAACTGGTACGCCAGATCATTTCCTGCACGGGAACGCTGCAGAATCTTCAGAAGCGCCAGAAGATCGTAGCTATCAACGCCAGCATCGAGGCAGCACGCGTCGGCGAGGCCGGCAAGGGATTCGCCGTTGTTGCGGAAGAGGTGGAAAAGCTCTCCGAGAGCAGCTCGGAAGCCAATACAACCATTGAGAAGATCGTCAACGAAATCAAGGATACCGTGGAGACACTCAGTATCACTGATGCAGAATCATAAAATATTCGCGTAAATCATAATTTATGCGCCAGCCGGACTGCCGCATATGGTGTGAAGGAACACGCCTGCAGCATCCGGATATTTCCCGAAAGGAGGTAGCAGGGATGGCCATAGAAAGTATTTATAATGTCGGCAGTGCTTTCAGCGATGCACGCAAAGTCACTGGTTCAGATACCGAAGACCGGATCCGTTATATCCGCAATCTGCAGAGTATGCTGCAGACTTCCGATGCAGAACAGGTAAAACGCGCGCAGAGTTCGGAGACATCCGCAGCAAGTGCCGCAACTAATGTCACAAAGAGTATTTCCAATCAGGCACTGACGATCAACGCTGATGGTGCATCTGATCAGAGAACGTCCGTGGAGGAGGCAGAATCCCTTGATTCTTCGCTGTTCGTCACGGAAGACGGCATCGTGAGCCGCTTTATCGGTGATGAGAACAGTTTCTCATCCACCCGTGATCTCGCTGTTTTTATTGAACAGACTGTCGCCGATCAGGCGGCAAAGGATCCCGCCTATGCCTCAGATATCGTCGCTGACGTGACGGAGACAGCCCAGCAGTTTGCAAACATCAAGGAGGCCACATCCGGTACGGATCTGACGCTCCAGGCACAGGGAATGCTGATTGCCAACGACAGAACATCCTTCTTTGCCGTACTGCAGGACATCCGCAATGCCGAGACCAGCAATACCGTCGATATTCCCCCGAAGACACTCAGCGAGATCGTCATGGGTGCCACCAACGGACACGACGGTTATCCGATCTTCATGGGCGGCACCGTGGGCGGTCTTATGAAGAGAATCTCCTCTTACATGAGAGCGCACGGATGGAGCGTTCCGCCGGAAATCGACAGTTTCAGCAGCATCAATACAAAGGCGTAAAAAAATTCCCGCACCGGACGGTGCGGGAATTTTTTTATCTTATCATTTCTTCTTGCCCATCTTATCGGCCGCCGCCTGCTTCACAGGCTTTGACCTGGACATCTTACGGCCCTTCTTTGCCTTGTCTCTTCCGCCTGCCTTTGCATTGTCTGCGCCTTCAGCAGAAGCTCCTTCCTCCGCCGCTTCATCACCGCCTGCTCCGCCTTTCTTTTTCTTCTTCAGGAGAAGTACGAGAACGACTGCAATAGCCGCTACGGCGCCTATACCGCCGAACAGCACGAGCTTGGGAAGCTTCAAAGGACCAACGGCGATCACGCCGGCATCCAGAGAACCTGAAGAGGAACGCACGGATTCCGATCCGGAATTTGCCTTCACACTCTCCACTGCCGATCCTGATGACACCGATTCCGAAAGCGTCTTCACAGACTCCGACGCGGAACCGGAGCTCACGGATTCAGCAGACGATGATGAAGATGCAGATGACGCCGTATTATCGCCGACGCCCAGCACTCCGCCTTCTACCGGATTTCCGTTTTCGTCCACTGTCTGAAAATACTGTTCCAGCTGCTGCTCTCTCGCCCTGACGGAAGCATTTGCCACGGCATTGGGGTCCTCTTTGGCGATCAGCGAATCCTTATCGACCGTCACAGCCTGCTGAAGCAGGATATATCCCTCTGCCACATCCGAATAATTCGTAAATCCCCAGATGCCGCCGTTTCCGTCATCGGCCTGTCCTGTGATGTGCAGAACCGTGCCATCCGGAATATTTTCGGTCAGTACAGAAGACGAATTCGTCGTCGGCTGCTTGCGCAGCACAGCGCCCGTACCGTCCTTCGACTGCACCTTAATATAGTAATCATACACCGGCGATGTGTACGAGGATGTGCTCGTCGTATCATCCGCCCGGACAACACTCACTGAAGGAAGAACCCGCGATGCTTCGGAAGTTCCCGGCGCTCCGAAAAGAAAAACGGCGGTCAGGGCGACCGCCGTCATTTTCCGGATCAGTGAGTGAATACAGATTCTTCTGGCTGTATTTTCACTCATAAGTCTATATCCTCATCATCCTGCCTGTACAGTCGCATTATCTCTGGAGCTGAAATAATTTTCAAACAGCTTGTTTGTCGCATCCATGGTATGTTTGCTGATATCCGGCAGCTCACTGCCCCATGCATCTTCTGCGTCAGCATAGCCCTTCTGAATGGCCGACTGCAATGTCTGCATCAGTTCCGGATCATCCCCTGCAAGGGAGGAAGCAAAATCAAAAAGCCTCTGTGATGTCTTCGCCACGCCGTAGTAACCGTCCTCGCTCACAGCCTCCTGGGCCTCCGTCTTTGTCTGAAGATCGACGGTATAATTGCCGCTTGCGAGAAAATGCCACACACCGCTTGAATCGATGGAAGGCATCGCATTTGCATTTTCGAACTCGCTGGCCTGATGGCCGAGCGACCTCGTGATCATGCTGATGAACTGTGCTTTTCTGGATTCCTGATCCGCTTCCAGCTGCTGTACCAGACTGGTGCGCTCTTCCGCGCTCATTCCGGCGACATTCGACTGCGCCTCCACATTTGCCTGCGCAGCGTCCGAAATATCCTGGCTGAGAAGATGGCGTCCGGAGCCCTGATAATATCCGGACTTTGCTCCCCGGCCCCCGTCAGCATCCGATCTGTCGGATGAATCCACAAATTCTCTGGTGCTTACATACGTATCTTTGTTTGATGCCGCCTGACTGAGCAATTTGGAAAAGTTTTCAGACTTACCGGTCTTTTCTGCCTTACTTTCATAGCTGGCATCTTTAACCTTATTTACACTGGCATTGTAACTTCCGCCTGCCAGGTAACCGGCAACCCCTAACGACATATCCTTGTCCTCCTGGTCACTGCTTTTGTTGCCTGCGGGCGCCTTCCATGGCCCCCGTGGAAAAGCTGCTGTCATCTGTATCCGCTGCAGACCGGCATCCGTGCCTGCGTCTGTGCCTCTTACAGACCGTCACCTCTTCCTGTTGCGACAGTTTGTGTAAATAAATCTGCCGCTCTTCATCTTACCTCAGGTTTCTTCACCTGTAAAGCCGGAATGCCTCAATATTTATCATTCGCGTCGTAGGTGAAGTTCTTCTCCGTCCCTCCTTCTTTGCTGTCATCCAGCGATTTGTTTCCGGCGTAAGAAGAATCTTTCCTCGCCGTTCTCACCGATGTTCTCCCCGTTGATCCCGCCGGTCTCCGAAACGATGGCTTCGCTGCCGGCTCTCTCTTCGGTTCAACTACCGGTTCCCCGGTTCCGTCTTCTGTCGTCACTCCGGCACCCGTTCCATTGGCGGAAGGCCCTCCGCGCCTGGAAGATCTGTCTCCTGCAGATGCCCTTGTTCCGGCGTCACTGCGCAGACGGAACTTTCCGATCATCGTATTCATTACTTCAGCCTGACCGGACAGTTCTTCCGAAGCTGCCGCGCTCTCCTCTGCGGTTGCAGAGTTGGTCTGAATAACAGAGGAAATCTGACTGAGTCCCTCGGTCGCGCGTTCCACGCCCCTGGACTCGTCCTCTGAAGCCTCGGAGATCTGATCGATCAGTCCGATGATCTGCTGAGTCTGTGTCGATACAGCCTGCAGTGCATCTGCCGTCTCCTCGGTGAGTTTGCCGCCCCGTGCGACCGCGTTCACCGTATCCTCGATCAGCAGTGCTGTAGACCGTGCCGCCTCCTGGGATTTCTTGGCGAGATTACCAACCTCGTCAGCCACAACGGCGAATCCCTTGCCGGCTGTGCCGGCTCTGGCTGCCTCAATAGCAGCGTTCAGTGAAAGTATATTGGTCTGGAAAGCAATATCATCAATGGTGCGGATGATCTTGCTGATTTCATCTGCCTTGCCCGTGATATCCGTCATGGCACTGCTCAGCTCTGTCATCTTCTCATTCGAGAGCGCAATGGCCTTGTTTGCAGAACCGGAGAGGGAAGAAGCCTCCTCCGCCTTGGTCGCTGTATCCTTGATCTGCGTGGTCATGCGGTTCATGGTATCCGTCAGTGTCTGCACCGAGGAAGCCTGTTCCGTTGATCCCTGTGCCAGGGACTGCGCACCGGAGGAAACCTGTGCGGCGCCCGAAGACACCTGATCAGAGGATGCGCGGATCTCTGCCATCGTATCATTCAGACTGTCACAGATCATGGCGAGCGAATCTCTCATCTTCGCATAGCCGCCCACGTAGGCATCGGCCGCTCCGGACTCTACGGCAAAGTTGCCGTCAGCGATCTGTCCGAGCGTATAATCGAGGTCTCCGATGATCGCTTTCAGGCGATCGACCATCTTGCCCATGCTCGTTGCCAGACGTCCGATCTCGTCGTCCTTATCATAGCTTACGTTCACCTCAAGGGAACCGTTGGCCATCTCATCCGCAACCTCTGCGATACCGGAGAGCGGCTTCAGGGATTTGTTCACCTGTGCACGCAGATAGAAGAGCAGGATCAGGAAACAGATCACGATGACGATAATATTCGTACCCACAATTTTCAGCGTCGGCGCTTTCATTTCCTTCAGCGTCACGGCCGTCTGTACCCACCAGGTCTCATTGCCGACCTGAAGAGGCTCGTAATAGCGGCGTACCTTTCCTGAGCTGGAACTTGTCACAATATTAAATGCCTGTCCGCTCTCCCACTTCGAACTGATCTCACTGAACGCATCTGCGGAAACCGTATCGGCATATGCCTTGCCGATAACATTCGTATGCGTGCTGTAGAGAATATAGCGGTCCGCGTTCACGATATTGACATACAGAGACGGGAAGGCATCAACCGTCGTCGCGATCGTGCTGAACAGATCAAGATTCATATCGATGACGACAGCACCCACAACCTTGTCACCGTTCATCAGCGGATAATAAGCCTCCACCGTGCGCCCGCCGTCCGCATCCTCTTCCGAGGGGTTGGAATATTCCACCGACTTCGTCTCGCTGATCTTTGCATACAGGTCCTGATCCAGCTTGTCCGCCGACTGATTGTACACGGCGTTCTGGCTGTAGGAATCTCTGTCCGCATAAGGGAAGTAACCGGATACCGACGATGAAAAAGCTCCGTCGTCAAAATATACGCCGGCCCCGTTGATCATATCGTTGCTGCCCACGATGGCGAGCAGATTGCGGACGATGACGTTTTCCGCATCGTAACGGCTCACCGGGATCTCATCGCCGGTGATCCGGCTGACCATACCCTGCGGTGCCTTTGCCTCCGCATCTTTATCTGCGTTGAGTACGCCGATGGCGGTGTCACCGGCTTTCACATCATCTTCCTGCTTGAACATATCTGACGCTGCCGCGGAGATGGTATTGGCATAGCCATCGTTCACATCCAGAATGTCCTGCAGCGTCGCTACATTTTTCTGGGAAACGACATTCATCTCTTCGTTGAGACGATTGTTTACAACAGCTTTCGTCTGAAAATTCACGATTGTGCAGGCGACAGCCAGTGCGATAAACATCACAATGCCGATCACAAAGATGATTCTCGTACTGATGCTTCCGGTTTTGATGCCCTTAAACCTGTCATGCTCTTTTGCTGATGATAATGATGCCGTCTTTTCTGCCTTTGTTTTTGTACTCATTACCTCACCCCTGTTTAATCTTCCCGGCTTTCCCGGATTGCACGTGTCCTGCAAAACCATTATAATTCAGTCAGTAAGCGATGCGCAATATGGCAGAATCATATACCGCCTGCAGAGCCTGCGTCGCCGGCCGGCTGATCTGCGGATTCGAGAGATTTCTCGCTTTCGCAGACAGGCCAGAATGTATTTTTCATATTATATAATCGGCCTGCGGGTCGATATTATAATTGCCAGAGCAAAAAAAATGCTTGTTAAGATGATACAAAGTTTCCATATGCAAAATACATCGTTTCCTGCCGGCAGCTGACACATCTGTCTGACGCTCTGCGGCACATACCATTGTGTCCCTGCGCAACGTACAGCAGTTTCGCGGCAGTCATATGCAGCACACGACGGCAGCTTAATTCGTAATGAAAGAAGGTGAACGGACGAATGAGTGATACCACCAACCTGTTCGGCAATGACGTAGGTCTCACCGAGAAGACACTTGATCTTCTCTGGCAGCGTCAGAAAATCACGCAGAACAATATCGCCAATGTAGACACGCCAAATTATAAATCTCAGTACCTCACTTTTGAGGACGAACTCCGGAGACAGATCAAAACCTCGACCAGAACCAGGAACGCACGCCAGTCGATCGGCGATGCGATCGATCAGACGACAGCTACGCTTCACACCACGACGAACGAGTCCACCCGTATGGATGACAACAGTGTGGATATGGATCAGGAGCAGGTCGACCTGGCGGAGACGACCTATGAATATCAGATGATGGTGCAGGCAACGTCCAATCAGCTGAAGCGTCTGGATTCCGCCGCGAAGATCTCCTGAGCATCATGACGTCAGGAAGCGTTATTGTTCACATATTGTAATTTGTCATAGGACATCCCGTTGATTTGTGAACAGTAACCTGGCAGCAACAAATACATAAAATAGAAGGGGAAGCAGCAAATGGACAGTACAATGGAAAGTATGTTGGAGACATACCTCTTCGAGACCAATGATCTGCTCGACAAGCTCGACGAGATGCTCGTGGCTGACGAGAAGATCGGGGATTTCTCGACGGATGATGTGAATGAGATCTTCCGTATCATGCACACCATCAAGGGATCATCGGCAATGATGGAGTTTAATTCCATCTCCGTCGCTGCGCACAAGGTCGAGGATCTGTTTTTCTTCATCCGTGATAAGGGCATTGAAAACCTGAACGCTGAGGACAAGAAGGATCTCTTCAACCTGATGTTCAAATCCGAGGATTATCTGCGAGGCGAAGTCTCCAAGGTGGAAGCCGGCGAGACGCTGTCAGACAACACCGATGAGTTCTGCAAGATCGTATCTGATTTTCTCGAGCGGATCAGCAAAGACGAGGCAGCCGCTGAAGCAGCAGAAGCCGCCGGAAAGTCCGCTCCGTCCGGTCAGGCAGCAGCTCCATCCGCGACAGATGCCGCTGCCGGCGCGTCCAGCGTCCAGGATATCAATGCACAGCTGGCAGGCCTTCCCAATGATCCTGCTGCCAAGACTTTCATCCATATTTTTCTGGAAGAGGGCGTCGGGATGGAGAACCTCCGCGCCTTCATGATCGTCAACGCGCTGAAGGACTGCGATATCAATTTCCGCTACTATCCGGCGGATATGGAGACGAATTCCGGGACCGCACAGTCCATCATCGATAACGGCTTCTATCTGGCTTTTGATGACGAGGCTTCCTGTCAGAATGCGCTCGGTGTTCTTCCCTCACAGAACCACATCCGCTCGTTTGAGGAGGTAGAGGCTCCGGCAGCTGCGCCGGCCCCCAGCCAGCCCGCAAAAGAAGAAAAAGCGTCTGACACGACCGTAGAAAGCAAAAAACAGGATACACCGGCAGCTGCATCGGCAAAGCCGGCCGCTCCCGGTGCTTCTGCACACAAGACATCCGAAGCAGATGCCGGAAAGTCTGCAGGCACGCCGAAAAAAGCCGCACCGATCAAGCAGAGCCTGATCAGCGTCAATCTGCAGAAGCTCGATGCGCTGATGGATCTGGTAGGAGAGATCGTCATCACGGAATCCATGGTCACCTCCTCTCCCGTTCTCAAGCAGCTGGATCAGGAAGATTTCGACAGCTTCAACAAATCCGCCCGTCAGCTCCGCAAGCTGACGAACGATCTGCAGGATATATCGATGAGTCTCCGCATGGTGCCGATCTCCGGCGTCTTCCAGAAGATGAACCGTATCGTCCGCGACATGAAGCAGAAGCTTGGCAAGGATGTTCGTCTGACGCTGATCGGTGAGAATACCGAGGTTGACAAGAGCATTGTCGACAGCATTCAGGACCCGATCATGCATATCGTCCGCAACAGCATGGACCATGGCATTGAAAAGACAAAGGAAGAGCGTATCGCGGCCGGCAAGGATCCGCAGGGCGAGATCGTCCTCTCCGCGACGCATACGAGCAGCGAAGTCGTCATCTCCGTATCCGACGACGGCTACGGCATGGATCCTCAGAAGCTTCTCGACAAAGCTGAACAGAAGGGCATCCTCACAAAGCCCCGTTCCGCCTACAGCACGCGCGAAGCGCTGAATCTGATCCTGCTGCCCGGCTTCTCGACAAACAAGGAAGTCACCGAATATTCCGGCAGAGGCGTCGGCATGGACGTCGTAAAGAGGAATGTGGAAACGGTCGGAGGCGCTGTCCGCATTGACAGTGAGCTCGGCAAGGGCACGACCATCACCCTGAAGATTCCGCTCACGATGGCCATCGTAGACGGTATGAAGGTAACCGTGGGCAACTCTATTTTTACCATCCCGATCTCGAATATCACGCAGTCCTTCAAGATCGAGAGCGATGATGAGATCGTCCGCGACGAAAAAGGCAATGAGATCATCGAGCGGATGGGCAGCTTCTATCCGGTTATCCGTCTGAGCAACTTCTACAACCTGAAGGGCACCTATGACGATGATGTCAAAGAGGGCATCATGATCTGGGTGGAGGCCGGTGACAAATCCTGCGTCCTCTATGCCGATGACCTTCTCGGCGAACAGCAGGTCGTTGTGAAACCGCTGCCCACGTATTTTAATAACTTTGATCTGAAGAGTGTCGGTATCAGCGGATGCTCCATTCTCGGAGACGGCAACATCTGCATTATCCTCGACGTGGCCGGTATCTACGCTGCCGCCGTCGAGAACGCGTGAGGAGGGAAAAAATCATGGAAAAAGTTGAAGAAGCAGAGATCGACAAGGATTCCCTTTCAAACGTCCTCACGGATGCACAGGCACTTGATCTGGAGGAGGATACCCGCGATCTCAAGAGATGCCTGGTGTTTGAATCCGGCGGCCTGGTGATGTTCATCAGCACCGAGTACATTACGGAGATCATCAACGACCACAACATCACGCCGGTGCCGGTTGTTCCGAACTACGTGAAAGGTATCATCAATCTGCGCGGTTCCATTCTTCCCGTCGTCGATATCCGGCTGCTGATGGACAAGGAGCCGATCGAGTACACGAACCGCACATGCATCATCGTTCTGAACATCGATTCCGTTCCGATCGGCATCATTGTCGACGATGTGCGAAGCGTCCTCGACATCGACAACAACGCCATCCAGCCGCTTCCTCTGAAGAAACAGCAGAAGCTGGCGAACGGGATGCTGAAGCTGGATGATGAGAATGAGACCGTCGCCATGTCGTTTGACTGCGAAGCTCTGATCAACGTATAAATCTGACAGCAACGTTCTGCAGGATGGAGATGCTTTCTGCGTCTCCATCCTGTTACTGCAGGGAATAAACGTGACGGAGGATCAGAACATGGCAGCATATCTTTCGGATGAGGATTTTACACGCCTCTCCACTTACATTCACACCAACTTCGGTATCGACCTGCATAAGAAAAAGCAGCTGATCATCAGCCGGCTGGGAAATACGCTTCCGGAGCTCGGTTATAAGGATTTCCACGGCTATGTGGACGATATCACCTCCGGGCGCAGGCCTGACCTCGTCAATACCACACTCGTTAAGCTGACGACCAACTACACATTCTTCATGCGTGAGCAGGCGCATTTTGACTTCATGATGGATACCATTCTTCCGTGGGCAGAGAAACAGCACACGAGGGACCACGTTCTTGCCATCTGGAGTGCCGGCTGTTCATCGGGTGAGGAACCCTATTCCATCTCCATGTGCCTGAAGGAGTACTTCGGTTCACGGGCGAAGAACTGGGACACCCGGATCCTTGCCACGGATATTTCGCAGGATGTCATGGCTCAGGCTATGAATCCCTCCTGGAGCAGTGACATACTGGATTCGCTGCCGCCGGGATGGCGGGAGAAATACTTTGTCAAACGCCCTGATGGAGCGTATACTGTCAGCAGAGATATTCGTGAGAATGTCATTTTTCAGCCGTTCAACCTGATGTCACCGATCCGGTGGAAGAAAAAATTCGATCTGATCTTCTGCAGGAATGTCATGATCTACTTTGACAATCCGACGAAGGAAGCACTCGTCCGCCGTTTTTATCAGGCGACGGTTCCGGGCGGCTATCTGTACATCGGTCATTCGGAAGGGCTTGGCACCATCTCCTGCCCGTATAAATATGTGAAACCGGCTATCTACAGAAAACAGGAAAACGCCTGAACTGACACTCGCTGAAGTGTGTCGAAGGCTGACCGGCTTTTTCTTCTATTCCTGCAACTGTGCGGCACCGTGCCGTCATACGAACGAAAGTTGTGAAATTCTTGATCAAACGTGATGTAATCGCCATCGGCGCATCTACCGGCGGCACAGAGGCTATTCTTAAAGTTGTCAGAAATTTCCCGGCAGACATGCCCGGCGTTGTGATCACACAGCATATGCCTCCGAAGTTCACGGATATGTATGCACAGCGGCTCAATGGCATCCTTGCCATGGAGGTCCGCGAGGCAAAGCACGGTGATATTCTGCATCCCGGCCTTATGCTGATTGCCCCGGGCGGTATGCAGATGCGTCTGGTACGGATAGGATCCACATACAGCGTATCCGTCACCGAAGAGGAAAAAGTCAACGGACATGCTCCTTCGGTCGACGTTCTCTTCCATTCTGTCGCCACAGCTGCCGGAGAGCACGCTATCGGTGTCATTCTTACAGGCATGGGGGCTGACGGTGCAAGAGGCATCAAGCATATGCGCGACAGCGGCGCCTATACCATCGGACAGGATGAGAAATCCTGCGTTGTTTACGGCATGCCGAAGGAGGCATACCTTCTTGACGGCGTGACCGATCAGGCTGACCTCGATACGATTCCGCTCCTCATCGGCAAGGCGCTGGGGAGAACAGGACTCATCTGACTTATATAAATATTCCAGAATGCAGATGCCTCCACCCGTTGCTGCGGGTTGGAAGCATCTGTATTTCTTGCCTGCCCACTGTCAGCCGGCCTGACAGTGGAGCATGGGTAAACTTCTCACAGCTGACAGGACAGACATGGATAAGAAGAAGGACTATACATCAAATCGTGTATCACAGAAAGATATCAGCGACACCGGGCGCTATGTACCCGACCGCCATTCGAGACTGGCAGAGCAGAATGCAAAGCTGGAAAAGGAAGCAAAGCGGTCTCATACCCTGATGCTCGTCACCTTCGTCGCAGCCATGCTGGTCATGGGGCTCCCTGCCTATAAGGGAGTCCGGTCATTTTTTAACGCTGATCAGGGGTCGTCTTCATCGGCAGATTCGGACGAAGCGGTAACCGCAGCTGCCAGTTCGGAAGCGGAAAGTTCTTCTCTTACCGCAGATTCATTCGTTGTTTCTGTCTCTTCGGAAAGTGTGAAATCCATCTCCCAGGACAGTGCGGAGTCTGTCTCCTCAGCCAGCAGCACATCTGGTACATCCGTGTCATCTGCATCATCCGCGGATGAAAAATCATCAGATTCCACCGCCTCTTCATCCTCAGACAGCAAAACAGCGGCATCTTCTTCAGACACCGCTGCTGATGCCGCCGTGAACGACGGAGGCGAAACCGGTCCCGCCGATACGGGTGATTCCACGGTCATGCTCGATACCACCATGGGGCCGATGCTCTATTACAGTCAGGACGATCCGGAATGGGCCGATTACCTCTGGGGCGGTACGGATCCTATCAGTGAATACGGCTGCGGTCCGACGACCGTCGCCATGATCGCTAATTCCTTCAGCGACGGCGCTGAAAAAATCACGCCTGTTATGGTCGCTGAATGGGCAGTGGAAAACGGCGATTTCGCGCAGGGAAGCGGCTCCTACAACGCACTCATCCCCGACGGCATCGCGCATTTCAGCGGGCTGAACGTAGAATCCATGAACAGCGATATGTCTGCTGATGCCATCACCAATGCGCTGAAGGACGGCTGTATCATGGTTGCTCTCGTCGGACCGGATTACTTCACGCAGGACGGGCATTTCATTATCATCTGCAGCCTGCACGCGGACGGCAGTATCGGTGTTGCCGATGTCAAGAGCATGCAGCGCACCAGAAACAGCTACAGTGCTGACTTTATTGCGGCTCAGCTGCTGACCTCTTCAACCAATTCAGGCGGTCCGCTGTGGAAAATTTCGAAATAAGTTCCTCACGATCAGCAGTTCTACATACTGTATTCGTTTACAGTCCGCCGCAGGCATGCGGCGGACTTATTTACTGTCCCACAACAGGCATGCGGTGGACTTATTTACTGTCCCACAACAGACATGCGACGGACTTATTTACTGTCCCACAGCAGACATGCAACGGACTTATTTACTGTCCCGCAACAGACATGCGGCAGACTTATTTACTGTCCCACAGCGTTTCGTCCAGCAGGATGCCGCTCTCCGGCTGTTCAGCTGTCAGAACCTCTTTACCGGTGTCCCTGTTGACAATGACGACCAGCAGTTTCCAGTCCTGCTGATCACGGAACACCTGATATAATTCTGCATCAAAAAGTGCCTGGTGCAGTATGGTCGCCATGTGTTTTATATTGCACCCCTTAGACGCCGTGATCGTAAACTTCGTATAATCCCTGCTGAAATCATAATCGATATTGTCTGATTTTCCGGAATCCTCGATCTCATTCATACTTTCCTCTGCTTCTTTAATCCAGGTATTCCTCTGCTCTTCCGTCACGTAGAGATGGATATGCCCTTCCGCATCCAGTTCGCCCTTTTCGCACAGGCCGTTGCTTTCTCTCTTCCGGATATATTCCTTTGCCGTATCTGTAGTACTGTAATGTTCCGTGATGATATATTCCGTCGTGCCCTTCGGCGCGTTTCCCAGTTTTTTTATTCCTGAGCCGCAGCCACTCAGCAGAACTCCGAACAGCGTCATCGCCAGCAGTCCGAATAACAGAAGGATCTCCACCTGGTTTCTGCGTAATGCAGTCTGTATCTTTTCCGCCATTTGTCACACCTCCTGTTTCTCTGCCTGTCTTTATTTTCTATTCTGACGTATTTTCAGTTCTATGGTTCCTGTTCACTATTTGCCAGCCACTTTCACGTCAGCTGATATCTGCTCAGCGGCTTTTCTTCTCCTGCAGCCTGAAATGATCTACCAGATTTTCGAGCGTTGACGCCTGAGAAGAAAGCTCCTCGGAGGCAGCCGCAGACTCCTCAGCGGTAGCAGAGTTTGTCTGCACGACAGAGGATATCTGATCAATGCCTTTCGAAATCCGCTGCACGCTGCCATTCTGCTCCTCGGAAGCAGCTGAGATCTGCGACACAATGTCATTAATCTGCGCAAAGCTGTCCGAAACTTTCTGCAGGGAAGCTGCTGTCTCGTTCGTATAGTTGGCTCCTCTGTCCACGGCGGCGATCGTATCCTCGATCAGTTTGGCCGTGTTCTGTGCCGCCTGCTGCGACTTCTTCGCCAGGTTGCCGACCTCGTCAGCTACAACGGCAAAGCCCTTGCCGGCCGAACCCGCTCTCGCAGCCTCGATCGAGGCATTCAACGAAAGGATATTTGTCTGGAATGCGATGTCGTCAATCGTCTTGATGATCTTGCTGATCTCGCCGGCCTTCTCCGTGATCTCCTTCATGGCATCCGACATCTTGCCCATCTTCTCGTTGGACTCCCTGACGGCAGCTTCGGATGTCTGGCTGATCTCTGCGGCTTCCGAGGTCATCTTCGTCGTATCAGCAATCTTCTGCGTGATATTCGTCATGGACACGGAAAGATCCTGTACGGAAGAAGCCTGCTCCGTAGAGCCCTGGGCCAGTGCCTGAGCACCTGAAGAAACCTGCTCACTTCCGCTCGCCACCTGCTGAGCGGCATCACGGATATCCGCCAGTGTATCTGAAAGATCCGCAGATATTTTTTCAATGGAGCGACGCACCGAACTGTAGGCACCGATGTAATATTCCCTGTTGCTGTCATCCAGAACGAAATTTCCGGCGGCCATATCAGCCAGTTTCGCATCGAGATCGCCGATAATGTTCCTCAGGCGCTCGATGAAGCTGTGCAAAGCATCCGCCAGCCGTCCGATCTCATCCTTATTCTGATAATCGATGGATACATCAAAGTTGCCCTTTGCAATCTCAGACGCAACATTTTCCATCTCTCCGAGCGGCTTCAGTTCCTTCTTCAGGCGTAGATAGGTGAAAAGGATCAGGTCAAATGCGGCAATAATGCTGAGGATGGTGACAACCCTGATAACCAGAAATACCTTTGCCCCGGCCTCATGGGTCGAAATTTCACACTGAATCCACCAGTGCTGACCGGCCACATCCAGCGGAACAAAATAGCGCGCAACTTTTTCCGTCCTGTTATCCATTACCTTGAACTGTGAGTCCGTACCAAGTTTTGCAGCAATAGCATCATAATTACCCGACACGGTATCCTTGTAGTTCTTCCCGGTCTCTTCGCTGTCTGTGCTGTAGAGAACACTTCCATTGCCATTCACGATAGCCATGGAGATAGATGAATACCCGGAATCATCCGCTTTGACAGCTGAGAAGGCATCTGCTTCGATATCGACGATCACCACACCTTTAAATTCACTGTTGTAGACGATCGGATAATAAACAGACACCATATTCACATCGTCTTCTACATAGGAATCCGTAGCACCGGCCGTAAGCGACTCCTTCGCAGGGGCGTAATAATCCGCATCCGCATAGCTGTCATAGGAAAGATTCTCAACCGAATTGTTCTGAACATCCTCCTTGTTCACATACGGAGCCCATACCTTCACGCCCTCTGCAAACGTGCCCGGCTCCAGCAGAACGCCGGCACCGGCGATATTCTCATTGTCGCCGACCACCTCCAGAATGGTATTGATCACGATGCTCTCGGCGTTAAAACGGCTGCCCGGAATCTTCTCTCCTGTCAGACGGCTGGTAAACGTACCCTCGGCGCCGCCCTTCTCACTGGCATTCGTGCCCTCAGTACCGAAGGTCAGGCCAATGCCTTTGCCGACATCATCCGGCTGTTCATACATGATGTTCATCGCACTGGCGATTGTCCTGTCCGCGGCGTCCGCTATGCCGATCACATTTTCAACTGTGGCTGCCTTTGTGGACGCAAGCTGAAACAGTTCACTGTCGATCTCCTTGCCGATGATATATCCACTCAGCACATCCACGATAATGATCATCGCCACAAAAGTCAGTACAATCAGCGTGCCAATACCGGCTGCCATACGCGCACTCAGATTCTTATCACGCAGGAATCCGCCACCGGTCTTCTGTCTCCTGATTCTTTTTTTCGTTTGTTTCTTCGCATCCATACTATGCCATCTCCTCCTCTTTAACTGTCATGCTCCTGCTCACCGAAAAACTGAAGAAGCTTCTTCAGCACGACTTCCCTGCCATTGGACTTCAGCAGATAATCCGTCGGATGGTAGGCCAGCACCTTCATGATACTCTCCCGGTCATCCTTACCCGTGAGAAAAATAACCGGCAGATTCTTATTCGATCTGTTCATCCGGATCTGCTTCAGCGTATCCGGGCCGGACATGCCGGGCATCTCATAATCCAGCAGAACCAGATCGACTTTTCTCTTCATGAGGAATGAAAGCGCCTCCGCACCATCCGTCACCGCCGTGACACGGTAAAACGGTCCCAGCCACGCCTGCATCATGCGCAGAAACGTGGTGTCATCGTCCACAAGGAGGATGCTCTTCTTCCGGTTCAGCAGAGATTTTGCCGACACATGTTCATCTCTTGCGATCCTCGGAAGCAGTTCATCCAGCATCTCACTGACATCAAAGGGTCTCTCCTGCGAATAGGCGATCATGTGACCCGGCAGACGACCTTCCGCAATGCTGATCCCCGCCTTGGTGCCGCACATGCAGAGGTAGTGGCCGCTGCCGTGCTTCCACATCAGATCACGCAGAACGCCAAACAGTTTCTCCTCATTGTATATCCCTTCATCGAGAAGAAAAATAATGATCGACACCTCATCAAAATGCTCCAGTATCTCCTGCTCCACAGGACTCACGCAGATCGCCTGCAGACGCTCATTCTGAAGCTGCCTGACCAGCGGGCGCGCAGCAAATTTACTGCTGCTGATCAGCATGACATTCTTCTTCATCTCTACCTCTCATCGTATGTATAAAATAATATTCCAGAATACAGATATCCCCGCTCGTCCCCGACGCAGCGATGGCTGCGGGTTGGAGGTTCCTGTATTTCTGAACATTCCGTCTGATTCTTCACCAGTCTGAAGATGCATGTACAGAAATAACCGACCGAATTTAATATTATATCGGCTGATAGCGTCTAAAAGTTAAACATCGGCTAAGCCAGTGCGCTGCTCACCGCATCCCAGTCGGGTTTCCTCAATGCCTTTCGAATAATACCGACTTTTCCGGCAGCCTCGTCAGGCAGACGCCAAGCGTCCAGCTCATCCAGTACATCCGCGAGGCCTTCGGCATCAAAAACAGATGCGCAGTCAGACATGACAGCAAAAGCATCCGCGAGGTCACTGTCCGTGATCAGCGGTCTGCTGTCATTCATTCGCTCTGTCTTCCCCGATGTTTCTCCTGATGCCTTTCCCGATATTCTTCCTGATGCTTTTCCCGATGTTTCTCCTGATGCTTTTCCCGATGTTTCTCCTGCTGTTTCTCCTGGTGCTTTTCCCGACGTTTCTCCTGATGTATTTCCTGATATTTCTCCTGCTGTCTCTCCCGACGTCCCCGCCGATGTTGCCGCATCATCTGCCTCTGTGAATTCATCTGCAACCAGCGGAAACAGGAAATCAAGCAGCGCCGCATAGCACTGCAGCAGCTCAGGTGTCCGGGCATGTATCGTTTCCAGATCCCCGGTATCCCCGGCGTGTTCCAGTGCCGCCGCCGTTTCGCCGAGATCCGAAGCCCCGATCAGACGGGAGGAACTCTTCAGCGCATGCACCTTGATCGTGTAATTTTTCCAGTCTTTGTGCCAGAAATATCCCGCGATCTCTCCGTAATTGTCATCAGCCGATTCCACATAGCTCCTCAGCGCGTCCATGTAGTTCTCTTCCGAACCGCAGTAGTTTACGCCGTCCTCCACATGCAGATACATGGATTTGCGGAGCCAGGCGGGAATCACGCTGCCCGCGGCACTGTTCTCCTGTTCGAACTGATCACCGCCGGAAACTGCAACAGACTGATAAACGCCGTCACCCGCGCCAAACTGATCAACACCGGCAGCCTGAAGGTCATCACCTCCAGTACTGTATGAATTGCTGCCGGTGTTTCCCGCACGGCCGGCGGCGGAGGTATCGACAGCATCCGTTGTGGCGGGGTTCGCCGCACATTTGTCAGTAATATCTGCCGCCGGCGGATTTTCGTCGCAGCGGATCACCTTCTCTGCCGGCAGAAATCTCAGCAGGCAGTCTTCCAGGCGTTCGCCGTTCACCGGCTTGGAGAGGTAATCCTGAAAGCCGGCGTTCATATATTCCTCACGCGCACCGGAAACAGCATTCGCCGTCAGCGCAATGACCGGTACGCCGGCGTTCCGGTTCTCCTGATCCGCCTTCATGGCCTGCAGCGTCTCGATGCCGTCCATACCCGGCATGCGATGGTCGAGAAAAATCATGTCATATTTTTTCTCGCGCGTCATCTGCAGCGTCTGCTGCCCGGATTCCGCCGTGTCAATGCGGATCTTCGTGCGCTTCAGCAGGTTCCGGATGACGGTCAGGTTCATCGGTGTATCATCCGTCACGAGGATCTCCGCAGTGGGTGCGATCAGCTTCTGATGCGATTTTCCGCGCTGACTGTACGTCTGGCGGAATGCCGTCGTCAGATCACCGACCGGCGTCCAGTCCACGACCTTCTGCTTCAGGTCAAACATAAACTCCGAGCCCCGGCCGTATTCGCTCTGCACCTCCAGCTTCGTTCCCATGAGATCCAGGAGCTGTCTGGTAATGCTCATGCCGAGACCTGTGCCCTCGATCGTCCGGTTCCGCTTCTCGTCGATCCGCTCGAAGGGGGCAAAAAGCTTCTTCATGTCTTCCTTTTTGATGCCGATGCCCGTATCCTTCACGCTCACATGCAGTTTCACGTGGTGCTCATCGAGCTTCTCCGACGTCACAGACAGTGTGACAGATCCCGTCTCCGTGTACTTGACGGCATTGGTCAGGATGTTCGTCACCACCTGTTTGATGCGGATTTCATCGCCGATCATCACATGCGGAAGCTCCTGTCCCGCTCTGACGATCAGCTGCAGACCCTTGTCCGACGCGCGCTTCCGGATCATGTTGATCAGATCGTTCAGCACGGACGCGGGATCATACTCGACGGGGATGATCTCCATCTTGCCGGCTTCGATCTTGGAAAAATCAAGGATGTCATTGACAATGCCAAGCAGACTTCCTCCCGCGCTCCGGAGATCCTCCGCATACCGGATGATGCCCTCTTCCGTGGACTCACGCAGGATCATCTCATCCATGCCAAGAATCGCGTTGATCGGCGTGCGGATCTCATGCGACATATTGGACAGGAAGAGGGATTTCGCACGGTTCGCCGCCTCCGCCTGCTCCGCCATCTGCAGGTAATTTTCATTGGACTTCTCAAGGTCCGCCGTGATCGCTTCGAGGAAATTTGCCAGCCGCACCTCCATCGGCATCGCCGTTCCCCTGTCCTTCAGCTCCATATCCGAAAATCCGATGGTCCGTTTCTTCGCAACGGTGCCGCCTTCACGCATTGTCAGCAGAACCATTGCGGAATTCACAATGCCGCCGTTTTTTCTCCCGCTGCAGCAGATGCCCGCCTGCAGCGACATATACTGGATATCCTGCAGAACATCCTGGCACATCCTGATTTCGGATCCGTACCTCCGTCCGAGAAGGGCGGCGCGGTCGCCGCACTCAAAGACAACGCCTGCCTCCGGCTCCAGTGTCAGCACCTGCTGCGCCGTCTCCCACGATTTCTGCAGAAGGCTCTCCACCGTCGAATAGCCGAACTTCACCGTGTCTCCCGAGCGGATATCACCGATAAAGTGGAGATCTCCGTTCGGCAGCATGCGCAGCGGTGTCCGGGCGATCAGCATACCGTCCCGTTCCAGCATGAGAGGAAAGCCGCGGATATTTTTGAGGAAATCCGCATTCGGATATGCCTTCAGATAGCGGATGTAGGCTTCGACGGCAGGACGCCCGTCGATCGTCTGAATATCACAGTCCCCGGCCATACCGATCTGCTGCGTCTTCCTCTTCTGTACCGGCATCTCCTTCCCGAGCGGACGGAATCCCAGGCAGTACTCCTCATCCACGCACAGCTCTCTCCCCGAAAGCCCGATGACCACCGCACCGGTATTATGCACATTTCTGCCGCAGACAAAGGAGCTGTGCCTCGTCTCGTCATCTTCCCGAACGCCGGCGATGCCGCCGACCAGGGGAACATCACGAAGACCGGCATTTATTTTTTTCACATAGCGGGAAACCGGCAGATAGGCGCCGGCCATCAGCAGGATCACGCACTTCAGATCGTCGATCCCGCCGAGATACTCCCGTATTTCCTGCAGTGCCGTGCGCTCGTCTCCGCCGTGCAGGTCATATTCCGTGACGCTGACCTCGGCCTTCTCGAAAAAGCAGAACGAGAGGCGCATCTCCCTGCGCATGGGCATTTCTCCGCTGGCGCACTGCGAGATGGCAGCCGCCGGGAGCCCCGGGAAATCTCGCCAGAGCATATCATTCACGGTCCGGTACACGGTCTCAGGCATCCCCATCGTGCTCACAAGGACAAAACCCGCATGCCGCTGCCTGTACTGGGGGAGACTCCGGACGATCGCTGCCGTCTTTTCGAGCTGCGCCTCATTCTCCACCGTATACGTTACCTGATACATTTCTCCTCCGTCTGCACCATATCCCGCATGGCGATCAGCATCGCCTTCTGTCCGTGGGTCGTCATGGGAATGATGATAAACGCCTTAAGCATATAGCCGCCACTTCTCTTCTTCACCTCAAACGCATCCAGCAGCGTCAGCCGGTTCTCCACCCGCAGCCGCTCATCGACCGTCGCTTCGTCCATGAACTGGATAAATCTGCTCTGATCACGCCGGCGGATGACTTCTCTGGCAAACAGCCTGACAGCCGTGTCATAATCCCTTCCCTCGATCATGATGCCGTAATCCGGCGCATTCAGAAAGGACCTCTCCACCAGGTGCTCTGTCCTGCTGACCAGATCCATACGGTCGTACACCGTATAGAGTACACGCAGCATATCCCTGAGATCCTGTCCGCGGTTCTTCTCCGATTCCACGATCATCGACGCCTGCATGATGATCGCCATGGAATGCCTCTCCGGATCCTTTGCCAGAAGGCTTCCCCAGAGGTCCATGATGCGGCCGCCTGTCCAGAGCGTCAGCAGCACGTTCTGACCGCCCTCTGCCACTCTTTCCAGAAAATCGCGCATGCGCTCCTGCATCGCGCCCGACGCCCTGTACATCTGTTGGGCAAAGTCCTCCGAATTTCGGAATCCGTATTCCTTTACGAACGTCTCCAGCGCCTGGTTGGCCACAAGAAGCTCCAGATTCTCTCCCCGCTTCTCAATGATCGCCATGGGATCCGCAGCGTGCGTCTGATGATTCCCGCCCAAGGTCCTGTTGTCGATCTGCACGGCACCGACGCGTGAAAAATAATCGCGGCTCCTGTAATCCTCGATCTGCCGGTCTGACCCGATGATCCCGCCATAGGTCTGCGGCCGGCCGAAGTAAAATCCCTGCTGCATCTCGAATCCGTGCTGTCTGAGCCAGTGATATCCCTCCTCCGTCTCCACGCCGACGATCGCGGACGTCATCTTCATCTCCTTGATCATGTTCACCGTATATGAGAGCATGACAGCTGCGCCGCCGTCCCGTCCCGATGTCCGTAGGGACCGCATCAGGTGAAGATCAAATTTCACGGCGTCAAAGTGAAACTCCCCGAGCACGCTCATGGAGGCGTAGCCGGAGCCGAAGTTGTCGAGCCACACCTCGTAGCCGGCCCTGCGGAAGCGCTCCAGTTCATTTTTCAGCAGATCATGACTGACCGTGAGCGCGCCCTCCGAAAGCTCGAGGCGGAAAAGCGACGGCGGCAGACTGTGCGCCCGCACGGCCTTTTCAAACACCTCAAAAATATCGCAGTCCTCAAAATCATACCGCGACAGATTGACCGACACCGGCACAAGCGCCTCGGCATTGTTCTCTCCGCAGGCTTCGAAGTCCTCCGCCACCAGTTCGACGATGCAGGCATCCAGCAGATGCGACATATGCCGCTGTTCGAGGATCGGCACAAACTCACCGGGAGAGATCGACCCCATCACCGGATCATCCCACCGCGCCAGTGCCTCGGCGCCGCAGATCTGTCCGGTCAGCGTCCGCACGATCGGCTGGTACAGAACGTGGATATAATGGTTTTCGATAGCCTCCTGCAGATGATGCGGCACATAGGAATTCAGCCGTATGGAACGATCCATGCTCTCCGAATAATAAGCCACGCGCTGATCCGTTTTCCCCTCTATGGAACGGAGAGCCTGCTGCGCTTTTTCCACCAGCGTCTTCAGCGAATCCTTCGATCCGTCCTGCCCGCCAAGCGTGCAGACACCGGCTTCCGCCACAACCCGCGCATCCGGATACCGCCGGAGGAGACTGGCATTCAGATCCACGACCGTCAGTTCCACATCTGTGCCATTGCTGAGCACAAGGTATCCGTCAGCCTCCGCGTGGCCCACCAGTCCGGAAGGGAAATGCTGCAGCAGCAGCCCGCCGAATGCATCCACGAGTTCTTTCCCGCGGAAAAGCCCACGCTGGCGCCTGTATATCCTGTAGCCTCTCAGATGCAGCCAAATCAGGCAGTACTGCTGACCGCCGTCCGGGCCGAGACTGCCCAGTACGCCCTCTGCGTAGTCTCTGAATAGTTCCAGATCAAGAATCTGATTATCGTTCATGATGCCCCCGTATCCGCAACTGACATGCAACCGTATTTTTCAGTAACCCCCATACGATAAATCGTGCCACATACTGTATAAGCTACGGATTGCTCCGTGCTTCGCACTCCCGCAATCCTACAGGTAGGCCCGACTTCGTCGGGCTGACGCGGCGTTCGCCTCACCGTATCACGCTTCGCGTGTACGGATGCGGCTCACTGCCCGCGCATATTCGCACTTTCGTTCCGCTTACGCGTCACTTCGTGCTCATACCTGTTGCCTTCGAAACCGCATACAGCCTCTTACACACGCTTCGCGTGCGACGAGTCTGTATGCGATTCGAAGAGCTTATACATATAAATAAAGCCGTGAGAGAGTATGTCTCCCACGGCTCATGATACTCTCCGTCAATAATCAGATACAGATGGTTGGAGGCATCTGTATCTCTGTACATTCTGCTTGCCTTGTCATGCCTGCGCAAGTCTTTTGATGCCGACCGCCACACGATCGATGTAGGAATCCAGATCCAGCGCCACATCCCTCGTCTCACCCTCTACAGGCTCTTCTGCTTTCAGCGACAGCTGGTAAAGCGCCTCGCAGTAATCCTGCAGGACGCCGATCACCCCCTGGGAATCCGGCAGTGCTGCCTCAATGACATTGCCCAGATGAACCGCATTCTGCTGCGTCAGATCCAGAAGGAGCACAAATGTGTCAGCATCCTTTGTCTGATCGATCTGACGGTGCATCGAACGGAATTCATCCAGAATGTCCGTGATCTGTTCCGTGAAATTCTTCTCCATGTCCCCAAAACCTCCTGCTTCCCTGCATACAAAGCGGGCAATCCATCAGCCCGCGTTCACATCCTTTCCCGGGTTATTCAGCCTGGCATTCGCATGTATACAGGCCCCGTGCAGAGGTCCTGCCGGATGCTGTACCGGCACTTTTCGATGACCCGGAATGATAAAAAAAGTATAGCATAATCGACGAGCGGTTTGGTACACAATTTCAGATCTGGAATACAGAAGAATGCAGAATACAGATGCCTCCCCCGCAACACGCCATAATCATTTTTATTCAGCTCTCCGGATTAACGGTGGAGATCCTCGTCGCGAACCATTCATACAGGTTTGCTGCGAAATCCCAGTTCTCTACATACACCTGCAATCTGCTGTCTCTGAACGGTGCGATGATCATTTTTCCGTCGGCGGTCACGAAAATGATATACCCCTCCGGGAGCGGCTGCACCTCTTCATTGATCAGGAAAAGGTTTTTGCCGATCCTGTCCCTGACGGAAGCATGCAGCACGGGAATGTCTTCCTTCCGCATGGCGATATCCACACCGCTCTCAGAGATCCTTCGCCTGGCAAAGAGCCGGCTGATCCTCTCTTTGCTCGTAAACTCAACCACATCCAGCGAGCGCAGCAGTTCTCCGTATGCCAGGGCATCCTCGTAATCGATGTATTTCCTGTCCATTTCCAGCGTTGTCGAGAGCCAGATGCACGGCGTATCTGAGAACAGATACATCTTTCCCTCGCTTTCACGCATGACATCTGTCAGGTACGCAAACACCTCCGTCATATCCAGGTTCATTTTTACTACAGGCCGGGCATGCTGCAGCAGCCGGTCAAAATGCTCTGTGAACTCGCGGATCTGGACGGGATCCTGCACCTGAATGCACTTCTTACCTGTATGGTCAAACATCACCATGGCATCATCGGCGATGATGTAGAAGGGAAAAGGCGTTCCCTCCGGATGAAAAAGCACCTCGTCCGTCATCCATGCATTTACGGTAAAATCCGTATTCCGCTTCAGAAGCTTCAGATAATCAGCAAATCCCATGATCATCGAGTCCGCATCGGAGCTTCCATCCCAGTCGCTCAGCAGCTGCTCCACGTAAACCGTCCTGCCGCTCTGCGTATTTTCCTCCAGCGCACTCTCTATGCCAAGGGAGAAAAACAGCTCCGTCGGCAGCAGCAGCCGGAGTCTGATCCGGCCTTCTTTCTGCAAGGCATGTCGGATCAGGGAAGCGATCAGTTCAGGGCATGAGGTCGTGCTGCCGCTACCCCCCCCACGTCATCAGCGCCTTCTGACAGTCTGTGCAGGAAAGAACGCACTTTTTCATATTTTGCGAATTTTTCTTCTCCGACACGTTCGCGTTCATACTGCCGGAGGAGACGCGCCCTGTCCGCCGCATCCGGCTGCAGGACATTCAGGATCTTCAGAAACTGAACCGGCGTCGCCATGCGCCTGTTGCCAAGAATCTGGTAAAAGTAGATCTGTCGATTCCTGTTTTCCGGATGACATCGTTTTTGGAAATCTGCGCTGCATCAAATTCATGTGCGAGCATATCTGCAATACACAAATTCAACACCCCCATTGCTTCTCACATCTCAAAATTCATTTCGTTCATGCATCCCAAAGTATAAAGGAAGCCCGTTTTTTTCGTCAGAAGTGGCAATATTTTAAAACATTTTGCCACTTAAGAACAATGTCGCAAAACGCAGTTATCTGGCGACGCGCAGCTTAAGGCATCGCAGGTAGTGGCAAACAATTAATTCAAGTGCCACTCTATTGAGAATATTTTATATCCCGATAATAAATGCAGCAAGCATTCATGAGACAGTCTCATGATCTGTATACGATGTCAATTACGCATTGTTCCGCGCTGGTATAATGGCTCAGTTGTCAAGACAAAAAATTGAGGTTTTTATAATGAACTGATCGCCATGTCAAGGGGAGGCTGACCTCCCCAAAGCAGCCTGCAGATTATGCGGCATCCCTGGCTGCATCGAGGA